>PPYE01597423.1_pt1 | contig 48435 bp, 40 predicted proteins | sample 1559881 | NCBI WGS metagenome assembly PPYE01 (sample SAMN08240022, study PRJNA423297) | Human gut metagenome, whole genome shotgun sequencing project.
ATAGCGGGCGCATGAGGCAGAAGGCAGGTTTCCCTGCTGCCCCGTGCCATGCCCTGCTGCCTGTGCTTTCCGGCGAAGGAACAGGAGGCCTTACAGCTCGGCCTCCGGGGCATCCTTGCAGAGAATGTGCACGCTGGCTGTGCCGCCACAGAGGGCCTGCACCTTTTCGGCCAGCATGGCTGCGGCGGCCTTCAAATCGTCCGTGCGGGCGGGGTCTACGCATTCCAGAATGAGGAAAGCGTTTTTAGTGTTTTCCGTCAGCATGGTGCGCTGGCCGTCGCGCCAGTTCCAGCAGCGGCACACGGCGCCTGCGTCGTCCTTATACACAATTTCGCCGGGGAAGGGGGGCTCGTCCTCCTCGTCGCCCAGCGCGCGGAAGGGCTCGGCACCGTCCGCCGTGCAAAGCAGCAAATCGCCCTGGAAGGTATCCAGATCCTCGCCGCCGCAGGGCAGGCCCCAGGTGAGGGACACCGCGTTGTAGATATCCACCAGCGGGTTGATGGGCCCCACGCCGCGCCCGTTCTCCACGCGCTTCAGCAGCGCCTCAATAGAGCAGCGCGCGCCCTTTTTCGTCTTGAACTGGCGGTAAGCCTCGCGCCACACGGCTACTGCGGGGTTTTCGGCAAAGGCGGCCGCGCCAAGGTATTTCCCGGCCTCCTTGTGGGCGCCCTGCAGCAAAGCTTCTGCCTCAGGGCAGGCGGAGGCGTTGTCCACACCCTTTGCCAGCACCACGGCGATGGAGGCATGGGGAAACAGGGCCCAGAAGTCGGGCTTTACAATGAACTTGCTCATGCAGATCGTTCCTTTCTTGCGGTTGAAGCTGTGCGGCGCGAAGGCCGCGGCAGTCTATATACATTATACATCGTCATATGCAAAAATCAAGGCGCGCATGTGCGCCGCGCAGCTTACAGGGTGCGGCCGAAAAACTGCGCCGTGCGGCGGATATCGGCCATCAGTTCGCTGAACTGTGCGGGTGTAAGGCTCTGTGCGCCGTCGCTTTTCGCATGGGCCGGGTCGTTGTGCACCTCTATCATCAGCCCATCAGCCCCGGCGGCGATGGCCGCCATGGCGAGGGGCCGCACCATCCAGGCAATGCCGGCGGCGTGGCTGGGGTCCACCACCACGGGCAAGTGCGTCTTTTGCTTAAGCATGGGCACGGCAGAAATGTCCAGCGTGTTGCGCATGCTTGGCTCGAAGGTGCGGATGCCGCGCTCGCACAAAATGACGTTTTCGTTGCCGCCCGCCATGATATACTCGGCGCTCATCAAAAATTCCTCCAGCGTGTTGGCGAGCCCGCGCTTGAGCAGGATAGGTGTTTTCAGCCGGCCAAGCTCTTTCAAAAGCTCAAAATTCTGCATGTTGCGTGCACCCACCTGAATGAGGTCCACGTCTTCGAACAGGGGGATATGCTCCGGGTTCATAATTTCTGTCACAATGGGCAGGCCCGTTTTCTCGCGCGCATGGCGCAGCAGCACAAGGCCGTCCGCCCGCAGGCCCTGAAAGGCATAGGGCGAGGTGCGCGGCTTGAAGGCCCCGCCGCGCAGCATGGCTGCGCCGCTTGCCTGCACGCTTTTGGCCACAAGCTCTATCTGTGGCGCACTCTCTACGCTGCACGGCCCTGCAATGACGGAAAAGTGCCCGCCGCCGAAGGCCGCGCCGCCCGCTTTCACTACGGTGTCCCCGGGATGGAATTTGCGGTTTGCCTTTTTGTACGGCTCGGAAACGCGCTTTACCTCTTCCACAGCGGCATTGGCGCGCACGAGGTCTGCATCCACGGCGCTGGTGTCGCCTATCAGGCCTACAAGGTGGGTGTGCTCGCCCATGGAATTGTGAATCTTCAGCCCCTGTGCTTCAAACTGGCGGCACAGCGCCTGAATGGCCTCCTGCGGCGCATCCTTTTTGAAAATGACGATCATGGCGGAAACTCCCCTTCTTTTATTCGTTTTATGAAAAAAAGCCGCCGGGGCTCTGCACCCCGGCGGCCTTGCATCCACATGCTGAGCAAAAACGCTCAGACGGCTGCGGCACACGGCAAACAGGGCCATTTCTCACAAAAGAAATAGCCGTAATAATAAGCCTTGCTGCAAAATGCCTGTGCCATATAAACGTCCCCTTCGCGCCTGCCGCGAAAACTGGTTTTGTTCAGTATACGCGCAAACGGGCGCGGTGTCAAGCCGCGGGCGCAAAAGAGTGTTTGCAAGCCCCCTGCGGCGTGGTATAATCCATATAGCGGCGGCGCCATGTATTTGCCCGCGCCCCGGGCGGCGGGCCGGGCCGCACGCAGAATAAAAAGCAAGACGCCCACACAAGGGCGCATACGGAAAGCGAGTGAACGGAATGAAATTCAGTGAAATGCCCTATGAACGGCCGGACCTTGCCGCAGCCTTTTCCGCCTTTGACGCCATGGCACAGGCTATAGCGTCGGCGCCGGACGCGGCGGCCGTGCTGGCGCAGTATGCGGCCTTTGAAAAGCTGGCTGCGCATCTTTCCACCATGGCAACGCTGGCAGAGGTGCGCCATACCATCGACACGCGCGACGCCTTTTACGAGGCAGAGCGCCAGTTCTTTGATGAGAATTCGCCTAGGCTGGCCGACAAGCAGCTGGAGGTGTACAAGGCCGTGCTGGCAAGCCCCCACCGCGCTGCGGCGGCTGAAAAGCTGGGGGCGCTTGCACTGGAAAAGATGGAGCTGGCCGTAAAATCGCAGACGCCGGAGGTGCTGGAGCTGATGGCGCAGGAGAATGCCCTCACCAGCGCCTATCAGAAGCTATACGCCTCGGCGCAGATCCCCTTCCAGGGCCAGACGCTCACCGTGGCACAGCTTGCCAAATATAAAACGAATGCAGACCGCGCCGTGCGCAAGGCGGCCTATGAGGCCGAGGGCGCCTGGTTCGACGCGCACAGGGAGGAATTCGACAGCCTGTACGACCAGCTTGTGAAAAACCGCACCGCACAGGCGCAGGCCATGGGGTATGAAAATTTTGTGCCGCTTGGCGCCATCCGCATGAACCGCCTTGGCTATACGCTGGACGATATGGCCGCCTACCGCGCGCAGGTAAAGCGCGACGTGGTGCCCGTGGTGGCAAAGCTGAAGCGGCTGCAATATGCCCGCACCGGCATTTCGCAGCCTAAATTTTACGACGACGCGTTCTGCTTCAAAGAGGGCAACCCCGCGCCGCACGGCACGCCGGAGGAGATACTGGCGGCGGGCAAAAAGATGTATCACGAGCTTAGCCCCGAAACCAGCGCCTTTATTGACGAGATGTTTGAAAACGAGCTGTTCGACGTGCTGGCAAAGCCGGGCAAGGCGCCCGGCGGCTATTGCACCAGCCTGCCGGATTACAAGCTGCCGTTCATTTTCTCCAACTTCAACGGCACGGCGGGCGACGTGGACGTGCTGACGCACGAGGCGGGCCACGCCTTTGCCGACTATGTGGCCCAGCGCAAGGACATCCCCGCTATTCTGCGGGAGCCCGGCATGGAAAGCTGCGAGATTCACTCCATGAGCATGGAGTTCCTCACGGCGGATTTCCACCACCTGTTCTTTGGGGACGAAACGGCGCGCTACGAGCTTGCGCACGCAGAGGACGCCCTGTATTTCCTGCCCTACGGCGCCATGGTGGACGAGTTCCAGCACATTGTATATTCAAACCCCGGCCTCACGCCTGCCCAGCGCAACGCTGAATGGGCCCGGCTGGAAAAGGAATACCGCCCGTGGCTCGACTTTGAGGGCCTGCCCTTCTACGGCCGCGGCGCGGGCTGGCAGCGCCAGCTTCACATTTATGAATATGCGTTCTATTATATCGACTACTGCCTGGCGCAGACGGTGGCGCTGCAGTTCTTCACTGCATGGCTGGCCGACAAGGCGGACGCATGGCGGCGTTATCTTGCGCTTGTGGGCCGCGCGGGCACAGAGACCTACCCCGGCCTTGTGGCCGCGGCGGGCTTTGCAAGCCCCTTTTCGCCGGGCACCATGAAGGCCGTGGCCGAAAAGGTGGGCGAATGGGTGAGCCGGCAGGACGCTGCCCTGCGCGAAGCCTGAAAAAAGATGTCTGCCGCGCCCTGCGCGTGGGCCGAAAGGGGCCTTTGCGCAGGGCGCAGCTTTGAAAAGGGAGGGTGCGGCCCATGAAGCAGGCCGGCGCACATACAAGATGGAAGCTGTACGCGGCGGCCTTTGCGGCGCCTGTGCTGCTGCTGGCCGCTGTGTACGCGGCGGCGGGCTTTGCCCCCTTTGGGGACAAAACGCTGCTTACTGTGGATATGAACGGCCAGTATGTAGCCTTCTTTTCGCAGCTTCGCAGCATTCTGCTGGGCAAGGATGACCTGCTTTACACCTTCGGCAAGGCCCTGGGCGGCGATATGATAGGGCTGTTTGCCTATTATATCGCCAGCCCGCTGAACCTGCTGGTGGTGTTTTTTCCCGTGCGCGCGCTGCCGTGGTTCGTGCTGCTGCTGACGCTTTTGAAAACCGGGCTTGCCGGCACTGCATTTGCGGCGTGGGCGCGGTGCCACACAGGCCCGCGCAAAGCGCTTTGCCTGTGCATGCTGTATGCACTGTGCACATACAGCATTGCCTACCAGCAGAATATTCTATGGCTGGACGGCGTCATTCTTTTGCCGCTGATGGCCCTTGGCATCGAGCGCATCGCCGGGGGCGGCCGCCCGTGGCTGTACATGGTCAGCCTTGCTCTGGGCATTCTGACGGATTATTACATAGGGTATATGCTTTGCATATTTTCCGTTTTGTATTTTCTGTTCTATACCCTGGGCGGGTTTGCCGCGCCCGGGGCGCGCGCCTTGCCCAGGCTGGCCTCCTATGCGGGCGCCAGCCTGCTGGCGGCGGGGCTTGCCGCCGTGCTTTTGCTGCCTGCGCTGGCCTCCCTGCAGGGCAACCGCTTTGGGTTCGACGCGCAGCAGGTCGCCAGCATGGAAAAGCTGTTCAGCCTGCGCGCCCTGCTGGCGAAAGAGACGCTGGGCGCCTATGAGTGGACAGAGCTGGAAATGGGCCTGCCGCCTGTTTACTGCGGCATGCTGGCGCTTGTGGGAGCGGGCATGTTTTTTCTGCAAAAGCGCCCCGTGCGCCAAAAGGCCGCCGCGGGGGCTGTGGCGGCGGTGTTCGTGCTCAGCTTCTGGCTCAAGGGGCCAAACCTCATCTGGCATGGCTTCAACCCGCCCGCGTGGTTCAATTACCGCAATGCTTTTTTATTCAGCTTTTTTGTGCTGGTGCTGGCTGCCTTTGCGCTGGAACACCTGTGGCGCCATGGGCAAAACCCATGGCTGTGCGCCGGCGGCACCGCCGTGTGCGCGCTGGCGCTTGCCTGGGCCTGCCTGGGCGCGGGCGCACAGGCGTTCACCACGGCAAAGCGCGCCGCTGTTTCACTGGTGCTGGCGGCGGCAGTGGGCCTTTTGTGGTGCCTGTTTGCGGCGGGAAGACGCCGCAGGGCGCTGTGCCTTGCCATGGCCGTGCTGTGTGCGGCTGACATTGCGCTGAACGCCTTTCTGGTGGTGCGCGCCATAGATTCCGGCAAGGAATACCGCTATACTCCTATGGGGGAGTATACCTCCTTTGTAGATGAAACACTGCCCGCCGTGCGCGCCGTGCAGGCACAGGACGATGCGTTCTACCGCATGGAAAAGGATTTTCAGTACGGCTATGAGCAGAACGGCTTTCTTTACCGCAGCCGCAACGACGCCATGCTGCTGGGCTACAACGGCATTTCGCACTATTCCTCCAGCGACAAGCTGGCTGTGAAGGCGCTGGTGGGCGCGCTGGGCTTCCGCAACTGTGTGCAGGGCGGCGGGGCGTATTATTACACCGGCTCCACCAACTTTGCAGCAAGCCTGCTGGGGCTGAAATATGTGCTTTCGCGGCAGGCGGGCGAGGGGGACGCCTACCGGGGCTATACTGCTGTTCTGGAGGAAAACGGCGTCACTGCATGGCGAAACCCTTCCGCCTTCCCGCTGGCATTCTGCGCGGCGGGCGATGCAGCTGAGGTGGATTTCTCTCAGCAAAACCTGTTCGAATTGCAGAACGAGCTGTTCTGTGCCCTGACGGGTGAGACGCAGCCGCTTTTGACGCCGCTTGCCGTGCGGGAGGAAGTGCACGAAATGGCCGAAAGCGCCTTTGAGGGCGTGCGCGTGTTCGACTTAAAGCAGGAAGGCGGCGAGGGCTGGGTGGAATTCAGCGTCACCGCGCAGGCGGACGGCCCACTGTACTGCTATTTTCCCACAGACCGCTTTAAGCCTGCGCACATGTATGTGAACGGGGAAGCTTTCGGACGCATGTTCGACACCTACACCCAGGGCATCACATACCTCGGCATGTATGAGGCGGGCGACACGGTGACGGTGCGCCTTGTGCCGGAATACGGCATGCTGCGCCTGTACGAGCCGCTGTTTTACACCGAGGACCTTGCCCTGCTGCAAAGCGCCCGTGACGCCATGCAGCCCGGCTTTGCCAGACTGGAAGAGGTGTCGTCCTCTCATTTCAGAGGCAGCGTCACCGCACAGGCGGACGGCCCGCTGATTATCAGCATCCCCTGGGAGGAGGGTTGGACGGTGAAGGTGGACGGCCAGCCCGTGCCCACGCGCAGGGCCGTGGGCGAGCTGATGGCGGTAGATCTTGCGGCGGGCGCCCATACGCTGGAGCTGCGCTACTGCCCGCCGGGGCTTGCGGCGGGCGCCGCGCTGACGGCGGCCAGCGCCCTGCTGGCCGGGCTGTGGGCATTCTGTGCGCGCAGGCGCGCCCGCACGGCCAGAGAGCAGGGCGAATAGGAAAAGGGACGCCCTGCAGATCGGGCGCGCAGGGGTGCGGTTTTTGACGTACAAAAGCCCCGGCTAAAAGGAGAAAACGGGCAGCCGCAGAAGATGGCGGGCCGCTGTTGAAAATGACGAAGGGAAAAATTGATTGCCCCATGGCCCCATGCGGGAGGAATTGCAGGGCTTGTATAAGTACTGTTGCCGCAAAGGGGTCTGTGCCGGATATTTGACGTGCGGGAAAAATTGGGGCACTGCCGAAAATGCAGAATAAAGAACTGTGCTGGAGAAAAAGCCTTGTGCTGCTGGTTTGAATGTGCGGAATGTCCGCGCCAACTTGTGAGAACCTTGAAAAGAGCCGTAACAAATGGTGGGGGAACCGGCTTTATGAAAGGTATTTGTTTTATGCAGGTGCCATAGTATATGGCTTTTCATGAAACAGCAGAAGGCCCAAGATGCCTGCCCAAAATGCTTATGTGCGGTAAAGTAACACAAACACCGGAACAGACCATTGCTCTACGATTCCGAAAATAGAACAGCAATTGGCTTGTTGTAACATCGTAAGAAAAAGCGGATAATTCCCATTATAATGTCCGAATATGGCGAGCTTTTTCAGCTGAATATAATATAATTTTTGTAGTTGGCAGGAGAAAGAAGAATTGTTTTGAAAGAAAACGATAGTACGCTTTATGAAGCGTTTAAAGCAAAGGATACACGATTTGACGGAAGATTTTTCGTGGGAATATCATCTACAAAAATTTATTGCCGCCCTGTATGCTGGGCAAAACAGGCGAAAAAAGAGAATTGCACCTTCTTTTCTTCCGCAGCGGCGGCAGAACAGGCGGGATATCGTCCATGTCTGCTGTGCAGACCAGAACTCGCACCGGGTGCGTCTGTCATAGACGCTTCTTCGGCTCTTGCACGCAAGGCGGCAAAATTGATTGAAGAAAGCTGTGGCGCAAATCAGAGTTTAGAACTGCTTGCCAGGAAATTAGGATGTACCTCAAGACATTTGCGGCGTGTTTTTATGGAGGAATATCATGTTACACCGATTCAATATTTACAAACATGCCGACTATTACTGGCAAAAAATCTGCTAACAGACACAAGGCTGTCTGTACTGGAAGTAGCTATGGCGGCGGGGTTTGGAAGTTTGCGGCGACTAAATGATTTGTTTCAAAAGCACTACCACCTGTCCCCTACGGCTCTGCGTAAAAGTTTGGCAGCTGGAAATATCCGAACAAGTGAGATTACCGTTCAATTAGGATACCATCCACCTTACCGTTGGAAAGAAATTTTGAAATTTCTTTCTCAGCGTGCGATTTCAGGCGTTGAAAAAATAACGAGTGAAAAATATATGAGAACGGTGCGCCTGCCTGACAAAAATGGAGCGTGGTGCAGCGGCTGGATTTCCGTAGGGGATAATCCGAAAAAATACACCATTTGCGTAACCTTCAGTGATACCTTAGTTCCTGTACTTTCACAGGTTTTAACTCGTGTAAAGCGTTTATTTGATTTGTATTGTGAGCCTGAAATTGTATATCAAACTTTACAGACGCTAAATGAACTCAAACCGGGAATATGTGTCCCCGGACTGCGTGTGCCCGGGTGCTTTGACGCTTTTGAAACAGCGGTACGCGCTATTTTAGGACAGCAAATTACGGTAAAAGCTGCAAGCACATTAGCTGGACGGATTGCAAGTACCTATGGCACATCCATAGAAACCGGAATTGAGGGTTTAACACATACTTTTCCCCACCCGGAGGATATTGTTTCTTTGGAAAATGTAGTAGAAGAAGCATTAGGAAAGCTTGGAGTAACTGCCGCCAGGTCAAAGTGCATTTTCGCATTGGCCAAAGCATTGGAAAATGGAGAAATTGAGCTGGATGGCTGCATGAATCCAGAAACGGAAATGAAAAAGTTGATGAAAATAAAAGGAATTGGCAGCTGGACAGCAAACTATATCGCCATGAGAGCGATGGAGTGGCCAGATGCCTTTTTGGAAACAGATATTGGAATCAAACACGCGCTCCCAGGCTATACACCGAAAGAACTTCTAGCAATGTCCGAAAAATGGAAACCATGGAGAAGTTATGCGACTATGAATTTATGGAATTCGTTATAATCAGGAAGGAGAGATCTCATGATTTATACTTATCACTACTGCTCGCCTTTGGGCGGTATCACACTTTCAAGTAATGAAACAGAGCTTACCGGCCTTTGGTTTGATGGACAAAAGTATTTCGGAGACACCCTCCCGGAAGACTATGAGGAAAAATTCTTGCCCGTATTTGAGCAGACCGCCCGCTGGCTGGATACATATTTCAGCGGCAAGGCGCCTGATTTTACGCCGCCGCTCTGTATGAAAACAACGCCTTTTCGCAAAAGGGTATGGGAGATTATGTTGACAATTCCTTTTGGACAAACAATGACATACGGTGAAATTGCGAACAAAATTGCAAGAGAAAAAGGGGTTTCTCAAATGTCAGCACAGGCTGTTGGCGGTGCTGTGGGGCATAATTCAATTTCTTTGATTATTCCATGCCATCGTGTGGTGGGAACGAATGGAAGTTTAACAGGGTATGCGGGAGGTATTGATAAAAAAATAAAATTGTTAGCAATGGAAAAGGCAGATATGACATCATTTTTCGTCCCTAGAAAGGGAACTGCGTTGTAAAAGGAACGACAATAGCTTGAAATTACTTTTTATCGGGAAAATAGCAAAGTAAATTGCGTCAGTCAACGACAAGATGAATATCGCTTCGTGCCGCCCCTGTTTAAAGGTAAAAGTGTGCAATGAAGCATCTGCGGCATAAGGGAGGCAAAGCAAGCGTTTATGAGCATGAATGCCGCCGGGGCGGAAAACACCTTATACATTGAAGGCAAAAGAAAACGGCACAGGCTTTGCGCTTGCCCCGAGAAAAGATGAGCGATTAAAACTTGAGGCAGGCAGAGACGATTATTCAAAAGAGGCGCAAAAATTTTCTGGTAAAACAAAAAAACCGCCATGCCAGGAACCGGCTGAAGTTTCAGCTAAGGGGGATGGCTTCGTTTATGATGTAAAACTGATAGAAATAAAAGGCAGTGCCTGACTTTTTGACGGCAAAAATTTTGCGGAGGTAAATAGAATGATTCAACTGGAAAAAATAAATGGCGAAAATATCTGGGATATTCTAAAGTTAAATGTTTCAGAGAGCCAAAAAAGTTTTGTTGCCGGCAATGATATCAGCATTGTCAAAGCGTATATCGCTATTACATCCAACGGATATGCTTTTCCATTTGGAATTTTTGAGGGAAATAATCCGATCGGCTTTTTGATGGTTGGTTATGACAAAGATGATTACTGGAAGGATGCGCCTGCCATAGCAGACGGGAATTATAACCTGTGGAGATTGATGATAGATAAGAAATATCAAAATAGGGGATATGGGAAACAGGCGGTAGAACTTGCGTTAAAATTTATCAGAACATTTCCCTGTGGGAAGGCCGATTACTGTTGGCTGTCATATGAGCCGGAAAATGCCGCCGCCAAATCGCTATATGCCTCTTTTGGATTTATAGAGACAGGCGAAAAGGATGGAGAAGAACAGATTGCCGTATTAAAACTCTAAAGCGGCTTTCAGGCCGTGCAAAGGTTTGAGAAATTTCCAACAGGCAAAGACGAAAAAATGTTGAAAATACGGGCAGCTTTTCTGCTTTTATAAACGCTTGCAGAAACTGATAAGACAAAACGATTTTAATTCATAAAGAAGCCCGGCAGGAAGCAATGGGAAAGTGAAAAAAGGCGCTTTGAAACTGTTTAGCTTCAAAGCGCCTTTTGCCGTATGTTTGTTCAGAAGGCGACATTATTTGCCCTCAAATTTTTCCCGCAGGTGCTTGAAAAAGCCCTTGCGCTGCTCGTAGTTATCGTCCTTCAGTGTGTCCTCAAAGGCGCGCAGTGCCTCGCGCTGCGTTTTGGTGAGCTTTTTCGGAATTTCTACCACCACCTTGGCGTACTGGTCGCCATGGCCGCGCCCGTTCACATACTGGATGCCCTTGCCGCGCAGGCGGAACACCGTGCCGCTCTGCGTGCCCTCAGGCACGGTGTACTGCACCTTGCCGTCGATGGTGGGCACCACCACGTCCGCACCCGTCACGGCCTGGCTGTAGGTGATGGGCACTGTCACATGCACGTCGTAGCCGTCCCGCTCGAACAGGGTGTCGGGCCGCACGCTTACCAGAACAATAAGGTCGCCCGCGGGCCCGCCGTTTGCGCCTGCATCGCCAAGTCCTGCCAGGCGCAGGCTCTGGTCGTCGTCAATGCCGGCGGGAATATTCACTTCCACGCGCTTTGTGTTCGCCACATGGCCCGTGCCATGGCATTTTTGGCATGGCTTTTTGATGACCTGGCCCTTGCCGCCGCAACGCGAGCACGGCCGTGAGGACTGCATCACGCCGAACGGCGTGCGCTGCTGCACGGTAACGGTGCCGCGCCCGCCGCAGTCCGGGCAGGTCTCGGGGCTGGTGCCTGGCGCCGCACCCGTGCCATGGCATTCGGGGCAGGTGTCCTGCCGTGAGACGCTTACAGTTTTTTTGCAGCCGTGCACAGCCTCCATGAAACTGAGCACCAAACTGACACGAATATCTGCCCCGCGGCGCGGCGCATTGGGGCTTGCACGGCGCGTGCCGCCGCCGAACCCGCCGCCAAAGCCGCCCGCCCCGGCGCCTGCGCCGTAGTTCGGGTCTACACCCGCATGGCCGAACTGGTCATAGCGGGCCTTTTTGTCTTTGTCGGAGAGGATTTCATAGGCCTCGTTCACTTCCTTGAAGTGCTCTTCTGCCTGTTTGTCGCCGGGGTTCAGGTCCGGGTGATACTTTTTGGCAAGCTTGCGGTAGGCCTTTTTTATCTCGTCGTCCGAGGCCGTCTTGGGCACGCCCAGAACTTCATAATAATCACGTTTTTCTGCCATATTTCCACCTTATGTTTCGTAGGGTGCGCCCGTTTTCAAAACGGGCAACGGGCGAGGGCAGGGCCCGGCGCGCACATGCGTGCACGCCGGGCCGCCCCCGCCCTTACTGCCACAAGCTTACACTTCCTTGTAGTCTGCGTCAACTACATTGTCGCCGTTGCTGCCGGAGGCGCTGCCTGCGTCCGGCGCGGGGCCGCTCTGGGCGCCCTGCGCCGCCTGCGCGCTGGCCGCGGCCTCTTTGTACACCTTTTCGCTCACGGCATAGAAGGCCTTCTGCAGTTCATCCTGTTTGGCCTTGATGTCGTCCACATTGCCGCCCTTGATGGCCTCCTTCAGGGCGCCCAGCTTTGCCTCGATGTCGGCCTTTTCGCTGGCAGATACCTTATCGCCCAATTCGCCCAATGCCTTTTCGGTGGTGAACACCATCTGGTCGGCGGCGTTCTTCACGTCCACCTCTTCGCGCTTTTTCTTGTCCTCGGCGGCATACTGCTCGGCTTCCTTCACCGCCTTATCCACATCTTCCTTGCTCATGTTGGTGGAGGAGGTGATGGTGATATGCTGCTCCTTGCCGGTACCAAGGTCCTTGGCGGACACGTTCACGATGCCGTTGGCGTCGATGTCAAAGGTGACCTCGATCTGCGGCACGCCGCGGGGCGCCGGGGCGATGCCGTCCAGATGGAACATGCCCAGAGATTTGTTGTCGCGTGCAAACTCGCGCTCGCCCTGCAGGACGTTCACTTCCACGCTGGGCTGGTTATCTGCCGCAGTAGAGAAAATCTGGCTCTTCTTGGTGGGGATGGTGGTGTTGCGCTCGATGATTTTGGTGCACACGCCGCCCATCGTCTCAATGCCGAGGCTCAGCGGCGTCACATCCAGAAGCAGCAGGCCCTTCACGTCGCCGCCCAGCACGCCGCCCTGAATGGCCGCGCCGATAGCCACGCACTCGTCGGGGTTGATGCCCTTAGAGGGCTCTGTCTTCATATAATTCTTCACAGCCTCCTGCACGGCAGGGATACGGCTGGAGCCGCCCACCAGCAGCACCTTGTGCAGCTCGCCCGGCTGCAGGCCGGCATCGTTCAGCGCCTGACGCACAGGGCCCATGGTGCGCTCGACAAGGTCTGCCGTCAGCTCGTTGAATTTGGCGCGCGTCAGCGTCATATCCAGATGCTTGGGGCCCGTAGCGTCCGCCGTGATGAACGGCAGGTTGATGGCCGTGCTGGCCACGCCCGAAAGCTCTATCTGCCGGCCATCCAGTCGATGATGCGCTGGTCGAAATCGTCGCCGCCCAAATGCGTGTCGCCCGCGGTGGCAAGCACCTCTGTCACGCCGTCGCCCATCTCGATGATAGAGACGTCGAACGTGCCGCCGCCAAGGTCGTACACCATGATTTTCTGGTCATCTTCTTTGTCTGCGCCGTAGGCAAGGGCAGCAGCTGTCGGCTCGTTGATGATGCGCTTTACATCAAGGCCCGCAATGGCGCCCGCATCCTTTGTGGCCTGGCGCTGGGAATCGTTGAAATATGCCGGCACAGTGATAACGGCCTGCGTCACCTTCTCGCCCAGGTAGCTTTCGGCGTCCGCCTTCAGCTTGGAGAGAATCATGGCGCTGATTTCCTGCGGGGTGTACTTTTTGCCGTCTATCTCCACCTTGTGGTCGGTGCCCATCTGGCGCTTGATGGAAGAGATGGTGCGGTCCGGGTTGGTGATGGCCTGGCGCTTTGCCACCTGGCCCACCAGGCGCTCGCCTGTCTTTGTAAAGCCCACCACGCTGGGCGTGGTGCGCGCGCCCTCGGCGTTGGCGATGACGACGGGCTCGCCGCCCTCCATTACGGCAACACAGCTGTTCGTGGTGCCAAGGTCGATGCCAATGATTTTGCTCATAACTCATTACTCCCTTTTTCTCAATCGGTTTGTGTGGAAACGATAAACTTCCTGGTTTAGGAAAGATAACCTGCTTTTTTCTTGGGCGCGGCGGCGCAAGCTATTCCGCCACGGCCACGCTGGCGTGGCGCACCACCTTGCCCTTGTAGGTGTAGCCCTTTTGCAGCACCTGCGTCACAGTGCCGCTTTCCGCGCCCTCCGGCGCGGGCTGCTGCATCACGGCGGCGCACAGCTGCGGGTCAAAGGGCTTGCCCTCGGCATCAATCTCCTCCACGCCGATGGCCTCAAACGCTTTTGCGCATTGCTCCAGCGTCATCATAACGCCCTTTTTATAATTTTCGTCCTGCGTGGGGGTGTTTGCCGCAAGGCTCAGCGTGTCCAGCACGCCCAGCAGCTTTTCCACGGCAAACGCCACGCCGTCGCCAAAGGCGGCGTCCTTTTCACGTGCCGAGCGCTTGCGGAAGTTGTCATATTCCGCCGCTGTGCGCATCAGCGTATCCTTCGCCTGCGCCAGCTGCTCAGACAAGTCTTCCGCCTTCTGCTGTGCGGCGGCCAGGCGTGCGTGCACGTCCTCTTTGCCGGCCTTGTGCTCTTTTGCGCTTTTCTTTTCCGGTTCCTGTTTGGGGGCGTCCTGTGCGCTTTGCGCCGCGGGCTGCTGCGCCTCCTGCGCGGGCTGCTGCCCGCCGGGCTGCGTGCCGGCCTGCGTCTCAGGCGCTTTCTGTTCTTCAGCCATTTGCCGGTGTCCTTCCTTTCTATTCTGCGGGGCGCTGCCGCCCGGCCGCGCCGGACATGCACTCGCCCAAAAGCAGTGCGAAATATTCAAGCCTCGGGATCATCTCCCGGTAGGGCATGCGCGAGGGGCCTACAATGCCAATGGCACCTGTGGCGCCGCCGCCTGCAAGGTATCTCTTAGACATGATGCACAGCCCCGGCATGGCATATTCGGGCAAATCGTCGCCCAGCAGCACTGTGGTGCGCTCTGTCTTAGGGCTGATGCAGCGCTTTACTGCCGCATCGTCTGCAAAAAATTCCAGCAGCGTGCGGAAGCTGCGCTCGGCCTCCGGGTAATTCAGCAGGTTTTCCTGCCCTTCCAGGTAGACGCTGGCGCGGCCGGCCTCCTTCAAAAGCTTGTAGGCCGCGCTGAGCACGGGGTAAAACACCGCGCCGTTCTCGCCAAGGGCTGCGGCTGCGGCGCGCATCTGCGCCTGGCCCACGTCGGCCGCGCTGCGGAAGGCGAGGTTTTCGTTCAGTGCCGCAGCCATTGCGGCGCATTCTCCCGCCTCCAGCGCAAAATCCAGCTTCGCCGTGCGCGTGCGCACCCCACCTGCGCTGGTGACGGCCAGCACTGCCGCGGTAGAGCGCCCCACCTGCATCACCTCAAAGTGGGCGATGTAGATATCGTCGCTTTTGGGCGTGGTGGCCACCACCGCGTAGCCCGTCCAGTCGCTCAAAGCGCGCGCCGCGCTTTGGGCAAGGCGCTCGGGGTCAAAATCCATTTCGCGGAACATGGCCTGCGCATGCAGCTTATCCTGCGCGGAAAGCTGGGTGGGTGCATCCATCAGGTTGTCAATATAATAGCGGTAGCCCTTCGCAGAGGGCACGCGCCCGGCCGAGGTATGCGGCTGCTCCAGCAGGCCGAGCTTTGTAAGCGCGGCCATCTCGTTGCGCAGCGTTGCAGAGGACACGGCGCGGCCGAAATGCTCGGCCAGCAGGCCGGAGCCCACCGGCTCGCCGTCCAGCCCGTACAGGGCCACTACAGCGCGCAGCACCTTGCGTTTGCGCTCGTCCATCACCGCGCCCCCTTTCGCTTGCAAATATTGTTTTAGCACTCTTATATCTTGAGTGCTAAGTTTATTCTACAACACTTTTTTATCTTGTCAAGAGGCAACACAAAAAATACAAAAATTTTTCTCGCCAAAGGTGCGGGCGGGGTGTTATACTGGTTGCAATACCATGGCGGGGCCGTGCGGCAGGCGCAGAAGGTGCCGCGCCCGGCGCGCAAAAAAGGCAGCAGGGCAGGAAAGGTGGTTTGCACAGTGGAAAAATGCGTCATCGAGGCGGCGGCCGGACGGAAAAAGGCGCAGCTCGTATTCAAAAATGCGCATGTGGTGAACGTATTTACAAAACAGGTGGAACAGGCGGACGTGGCTGTGGAGGCGGGCGTCATTGCGGGCGTGGGGCAGTACAGCGGGCAGGAGGAGATAGACTGCACGGGCCTGTATCTGTGCCCCGGCTTTATAGACGCGCACATCCACGTGGAATCTACCATGGCGGTGCCGTATGAATTTGCGCGCGCCGTAGTGCCCTCCGGCACCACCAGCGTGGTGGCGGACCCACATGAAATTGTGAACGTGTGCGGCGCCCCGGCAGTGGAATGGCTGTTAAAGGCAAGCGAGGCCCTGCCGGTGGATATTTACTGGATGATTCCCTCCAGCGTGCCCGCCACGCCGTTCGAGACGAACGGCGCGCCCTTTACGGCGGAGGACATGGCGCCTTTCGCACAGATGGGCCCGCGTGTGGCGGGGCTGGGCGAGGTGATGTGCTATACAGACGTGGTGGCCGGCACAGGCGAAATTTACGATAAGCTGGCGCTGTTTGAGCACAAGCATATCGACGGGCATGCGCCGGGGCTCTGCGGCAAGGCCCTGGCGGCATACGCGGCTGCCGGCATTGAGACAGAGCACGAGTGCACCACCTTTGCCGAGGCGAAGGAGAAGCTGGCCGCCGGGCTGGCCATTCTGGTGCGCGAGGGCAGCGCGGCCAAAAACCTGACGGCCATTGTGCAGGGCCTGCTGAAGGAGGGCCTGCCCACAGACCGCTTTTTGTTCTGCACGGACGACAAGCATCTGGATGACATTGCCCGCGAGGGCCATATCCGCTGGAATGTTCATCAGGCGGTGCAGCTCGGCATGCCGGTGGTGGACGCCGTCTGCATGGCAAGCTTCAATGCCGCGCGGGTATACGGCCTGAAGGGGGTGGGGGCCATTGCGCCGGGCTACAAAGCGGACATTGTGCTTCTGGACGACTGGAAGCAGGTGCATGTGCACGCCGTATACAAGGACGGCGTGCCTGCGGAGCAGCGCATTGCCGCCGCGCGGCGCGTGCCCGCGCCGGATGCGCTCGTCCACACCATGCATTTTGCCCCCGTCACGCCGCAGCAGCTGGCGCTGCCGGTGCGGGGAAAAGCGCACGTTATTGAGATGGTGCCCTATCAAATCGTGACAAAGCACGCTGTGGAGCCCGTGCCGGCTGAGAACGGCCTGTTCCGGCCGGACAAGACCTATTCGAAGCTGTGCGTGGTAGAGCGCCACGGCCGTAGCGGAAACGTTGCAGTGTGCCCTCTGAAGGGCTACGGCATCACCGGCGGGGCCATTGCCACCAGCGTGGCGCATGACAGCCACAATATCATTGCCGCGGGCGATAATGACGAGGACATCGCCCTGGCGGTGAACCACCTGCAAAAGACAGGCGGCGGCTATGCCCTTGCGGCGGGCGGGCGCATTCTGGGCGCGCTGGCCCTGCCGGTAGGCGGCCTGATGAGTGAGGCCCCATGGGAACTCACGCGCGACGAAACGAACGCCATTCTGAAGAAGGCTGCGCAAATGGGCATCCCTTATCATGTGGACCCATTCATCAGTCTTTCTTTCATGGCGCTGCCCGTCATCCCCTCGCTGCGCCTGACGGACCGCGGCCTGTTCGACGTGGACGCCTTTGACTTTGTGAAGGAATAAAACAGTGTTCTGCGCCCCGGCGGGCATGGCAAACGCCATGCCCGCTGGGGCGCTTTTTGGGGTTGAGGAAGCCGCCGGCTGGGTTGGTGGCGGCGCCCCATAAAAAGCGTTTTCTTCCGGCCACAAGCGGTGTCGAGCAAAGCCGGCCACCCGCAGCAGGCTGTCGGGGCGGAGGTGCCCTCGTCAGAACAGCGGCTATCCGTTTGCGGGCTGCGGGGCAGGTGATGCAAGCGGGATAAAACCCCGTGCGCCTTGGAAGCGAATGCCGGTAACAGGCCCTTACGGGCAAGCGCAAGCCGCCAGCTTAGCCGGTGATTTGGCCGGATGCCCTGCCGGGCGGCCTATGCCCGGCTGCGCATTTCTTCTTTCGGACTGCGGCGGCATGTGGAAAACGGCTGCCTTTGTGCCCGGCTGCGGTTTTTAGCGGGGCGGCGCACATATTTTATGCGCTTTCTGCCAACACTGTGGGAAAACCGGCATGCACGGGGCGCCGCCCTGCGGCCCGTGCGCCTGCAAAGGGGAAGTGCACATGAAGCTGGACAGTAAAGCATATGACCAGATGACAAAAAAGGCCTCGCCGCCCTCGCGTTTTGTGAAGGACTGCCTGTGGGCATTTTTTGTGGGCGGCGCCATCTGCCTGCTGGGCGAGGCGCTGCGCGGGGCCTATATGAAGGCGGGGTATACTTTGGCGGACGCAGGCACGCTCACCAGCGTCACGCTGGTGGCGCTCAGCGCCGTCACCACCGCCCTGGGCTGGTATCAGAAGCTGGCGTCCAAAGCGGGCGCGGGCACGCTGGTGCCCATTACGGGGTTTGCCAACGCGGTGGTTTCGCCCGCCATTGAATTCCGCAACGAAGGCCTTGTCACAGGCGTGGGTGCAAAAATGTTCATCATAGCGGGGCCCGTCATCGTGTACGGCATGCTGGCCAGCGTGGCCTGGGGCGTTATCTACTGGGCTGTCCGCCCGCTGCTGGGAGGCTGAAGCAATGAGAAAGGGCGATACCATCTTGTTTGAAACGCCGCCGCGCGTGGCGGGGCATGGCAGCGTAGGCGGCCGCCTCATCACCGAGACGCAGTGCGGTGAGAAAACCTGGGAAAAGGCCGAAAGCACCTTTGCGCGCACCGCGCTGGAAACGGCGCTGCACCGCGCCGGGGCCACGGCGGCAGACCTGTGCGCCGTGTTTGCGGGCGACCTGCAGTGCCAGTGCACAGCCTCGGCATATCTGATGCGAGATGTGGATGCGCCGTACCTTGGCCTGTACGGCGCGTGCAGCACCATGGCCGAGGGGCTGGGGCTGGCGGCCTGCATGGTGGCGGGCGGCATGATGCACACGGCGGCGGCGCTCTCGTCCAGCCATTTCTGCGCGGCAGAACGGCAATTCCGCACCCCGCTGGATTACGGCGGCAAGCGCACCCCCACCGCCCAGTGGACGGTGACGGGCGCAGGCGCGGTGATTTTGGGCGGGCAGGGCAGCGCGTGCATATCTGCCGTGACGTTCGGGCGCGTGCGCGATTTGGAAGTAAAGGACATCAACAACATGGGCGCCGCCATGGCGCCCGCTGCGGCAGAGACCATCCGCCGCTATTTTTCCGATACGGGCGAGGCGCCCGCAGCCTTTGACGCCGTGTATACGGGCGACCTCGGCGCCGTGGGCAGCCTGCTTTTGGCGCAGCTTCTGGAAAGGGACGGCCTTGTGCTGCACAACCATCAGGACTGCGGGCTTCTGGTGTTCGACCGCGCCACGCAGGACGTGCAGGCCGGCGGCTCGGGGGCGGGGTGCTCGGCCAGCGTGCTGTGCTGCCATGTGCTGCCCAGGCTGGAGGCGGGCAAGCTGCGGCGCGTGCTGTTCCTCTCTACCGGCGCGCTGATGAGCCAGACCACATTTTTGCAGGGGGAAAGCATTCCCGGCGTGGCGCATCTGGTGGAGCTGCGCTGTGCAAAGGAGGAAGCGGAATGAACTATGTATGGGCGTTTGTGATAGGCGGCGCTTTCTGCGTGATAGGCCAGCTGCTCATTGATTTCACAAAGCTCACGCCTGCGCGCGTGCTGGTGTGCTTTGTGGTGGCGGGTGTGGTGCTGAGCGCCCTTGACTTATACGACCCGCTGGCAGAGTTTGCCGGTGCCGGTGCCACGGTGCCCCTGCTGGGCTTTGGGCATCTGCTTGCGCAGGGCGTGGAGGATGCCGTGGCCGAAAGCGGCCTTCTGGGCGCGCTGACGGGCGGCTTCTGCGCTGCGGCGGGCGGTGTGACGGCCAGCCTGACGGCCGGCTTCCTGATGAGCCTTGTGGGAAAAAGCCACGACCAAAGCTGATGCCCACCCGTCTTTTCTGCACGCGGGCCGCAGAAAACAGAAAAGCCGCCGCCCAATGGGGCAGCGGCTTTGTCGGGCCAATTTATTTCGCAGCTTTGCTGGCGGCCTTGGCGAGGCGTGCAACCTTGCGGGAAGCAGTGTTCTTATGCAGAACGCCCTTCGCAGCAGCCTTGTCGATGGCGACAACGGCGGCTTTCAGCTTTTCGTCCTTGTCGGCGGCGCCGGCGGAAATGGCGGCGTCTGCCTTCTTGACGACTGTTTTCAGGTTGGACTTGATCGCTTTGTTGTAAGAAGGGGAATTTTTTGCCGCAGGGCGGCAAAAAACGCTTTCTTTGCACCCCGGTGGCCCGGCACGGCACGGAAAAATGGTTTCATGGGAGGCGTGCCCTCAAGCCTCTTTGCGGCACGCCCCGTTCGGTATGCAGCGCATGCCTGCTGCACGGTGCACTTGCTCCGCCTGCAAAGGCAGAGGCGCAATTCCTTTTCGCAAAAGCCCTGTTTCAAGAAGAATGTCCGTGCCTCTAATGGCTGGCTATATTATCCCACACGGCTTATGGGAGAACAAGTGGGGTCATGCGGTTCCCTCTATATCCAAACCGTAAATCTGTTATACGAGGAGCCTGTGTGCAATGGCGATTTATACCGATATCGCGGCAGAGCTGTATCCGCCGCAGAAGGGGGAAGTGCCCCGCGGTGTGCGGGTGCACACGGCGACGGCCAGCGGCATTGGGCTGGTGCGCGTAGACATAGAACGCGAGGGCCTGCGCCGCGCAAAGGGGCGCTATATCACGCTGGATATGCCACGCTTTTCTACCATAGACGATAAAAACGAGGCCTATGTGTGGGCGGTAGCCAGCCAGCTGCGTTCTGTGCTGCCCAAGGAGGGGCTTGTGCTGGTGGCGGGCATTGGCAACCGCGCTGTGACGGCAGACGCGCTGGGCCCTGAGACGGCGGACAAGGTGTTCGTCACACGGCATCTGTGTGAAGGGGCTGAAGCGCAGGATTTGCGCATGCGCCCTGTGGCGGCCTTTGCGCCCGGTGTAGAGGCCACCACCGGCCTTGCCACGGCAGAGCTTCTGCAAAGTCTTGCCGCCAGGCTGAAGCCCGCCGCCGTGCTGTGTGTAGACAGCCTGTGTACGGCGTCCTCCCGCAGGCTGGGCGCCAGCGTGCAGATTTCTACTGCAGGGCTGACGCCACACAACGCCCCCGCCCTCACCCGGCAAAGCCTGGGCACGCAGGTGGTGGCGCTGGGCGTGCCCACCGTGATGGAGATGGACAGCGGTGCCCGTGCGCTGGTGGTGACGCCCAAAGACATTGACGCCATCATCCGCCGGGCGGCCAGCCTGCTTTCGCTTGCCGTCAACAAGGCGCTGCAGCCTGCCTTCAGCGTAGGCGAGCTTTCGTTTCTCACGTCCTAAGCGTAAGGATAAGCGTGCCGCCGCAGCCAGCCCTGGCTGCGGCGGCACGCTTATGCCTTCTGTATGCGGCGTGCAGCTCAGGCTGCCAGCGCCTCACCCTCTTCCAGCACGGCGGCCGCCTGAGCCTCGCTCAGGTATCCGGCGTCCACCATGCCGTCCAGCACCCAGCTCTGGCGCTGGGCGCACAGCTCCGGGTTTGCCGTGGGGGCATATATGCTGGGCGCATTGGGCACGCCTGCCAGCAGAGTGCACTCATAGTCTGTCAGCTCAGAGGGGCTTTTGCCGAAGTAGTGCTGTGCCGCGGCAGTAATACCGGTGCAGCCGTCCCCATAATAAATGACATTGATGTACAGCTCTAAAATTTCATCCTTTGTATATTCCCGCTCCAGAGCCCAGGCCATGAACAGCTCGGCGGCCTTGCGGGTAAACTTTTTTTCCTGCGTGAAATAAAGGTTCTTTGCAAGCTGTTGCGTCAGGGTAGAGCCGCCCTCCGCCAGCGTGCCGGTGCGCAGGTTTGCCAGCACGGCGCGGGCAGTGCTGATGACGTCGAAGCCGCCGTGTTCGTAAAAGCGCCTGTCCTCTGCAGCCACGACAGCCTGCGTGTAAATGGGCGGGAGGTCGCTTAGCTTCACATAGCCCTCTTGCGCGCGCACAGACTCTATCTTTTCTTCCAGTGGCATCTCGCTCAGCGCGTCCCGGTACATCAGGTAGCCCTGTGTGCCGACGATGCCCGCCGCAGCCAGCCCGGCCGCCACCACGGCAAGGCACAGCCATGCCAGTATCCTTTTCAATGCTTTCATCTGCCCAGCCGCCTTTCTGTCAGCCATGTGCCGCGCCTATCTGCCGCGGCCGTATCGGGTGAACCCCTCTGACATGATACTACCACATTCGCGCGGCAAAGCGCCATGCCCCCGGCTTTCATTTCAAAAAATTTCCTTACATTTTTGTAGTGTGCGCGCCGCAGGCCGCCCTGCCGGAGCAAAGCGGCATAAAAAAGGCCGGGCGCCCGCAGGCGTCCGGCCCCGGCTTCACAGCCGGTCACTCTTCCACTTTTTCGTAGGCTTCTTCCCCTGCGCCGCACACAGGGCACGGCACTTCGGGCGTGTCGCCCTCGCATTCATAGCCGCAGATGGTGCATACCCATTTCGCCATAGTGGTCTCTCCTTTCTGTTCCGGTATATTCTGCCCGGCGGGCCGGGCTATCCAAAGCGCATCGTACAAATTGCCATGCGCGTCGGTACCATGCAGTCAGCTTTCCCCTTTTACGGCCCTTGCAAACGCGGCGCCATACTCTTTTGCAGCGGTAAGGTCCTGTTCGGTGGGTTTGAAACGCACGCGCAGGCCCTCGGCGGGAAGGGACAGCTTCAGCTGCTGCATGCGCGCCACAAGGTTCGGCACGGCCTCGCCGCTCCACCCGTAGGAACCGAAGGCCCCCGCAAATTTGCCCTTGTGAATGATGGGGTTCAGCCCCAGCAGCATTTCATAGACAGGAGGCAGCGCATCGCCCACCAGAGTGGGGCTGCCCAGCAAAAAGCCGTCTGCATCTTCCACGGCGGCGGCAGCGGCTGCCTTGTCATCTGTGACAAGGTCGAACATCTGCACCTCACAGCCCTCTGCGCCTGCGCCCTGCGCAATGGCCTGAGCCAGCATGCGGGTATACCCGTAGGCCGATACATAGGCAATGGTGATGCGCTTTGTTTCACGCACGGGCACCTGGCACCACTGCGCATACATATCAAAGTATTTCTGCACATCGCTGCGCAGCACGGGCCCGTGCCCGTTACCCACGAACTCGATATCCAGCCCTTTGATTTTTTCCAGCGCGTTTACCATGTACGGACGCTTGAACGGGCCGATGATGCAGTCGAAGTAGTACTTGTACGCCTGGGTGAAATCGCCCTCAATCAAGTCGTTGAACACACGGCTGTCCGCATAATGGCAGCCGAAGCTGTCGCAGGTGAACAGCGCCTTCGCCTCGGGAATGTAGGTATACATGCTGTCCGGCCAGTGCAGAAACGGCACGCTGAGAAAATGCAGCGTCATGCCGCCAAGGTCTACCGTATCCTTTTCCGTCACGGCACGGCAGGTAAAATCATGGTTCACAATCTGTTTCAGAAAGTTCAGCGCCGTGGCGCTGCCCAGCACAGTGGCGTTTGGCGCCAGCTCCAGCAGCTTTTCCATACTGCCGGTGTGGTCGGGCTCGGTGTGGTCCACCACAATGTAATCGATGCTAGCCGGGTCGCACACTTCGCGCACATTTGCAAGGAATTCATCGAAAAACTCCAGCTTGCTGGTTTCAAACAGGGCGGTCTTTTCGCTGCCCTTCACAAGATATGCGTTATAGCTGGTTCCCCAGTCGGAATGCATGATGATGTCGAACACACGCAGGTTTGGGTCCTGCGTGCCCACATACCAGATATTTTCTTTTGCCAAAAGCGCACCCATAGCGCCGTGCCCTCCTTCGTGAAAAAAGTATCAATTGCGATTTGTAATCAGTTATACACGAAAATTTTTGCGCTGGCAAGATGTTTTGCAAAAAAACAGCGGCAGAAGTGCTGTTTTTACGGCTGGGAAGAGGGGCCCTCCTCCCCGGAATCCGGCCCGGCGGCGCCGTGGGCCTTCATATACTCTTCAAAGCTGGAAAATTTCTGCGCCGGCGGCCTGCGGCTGATAAGCTGGATGCTGTCGTCCACCTCCGGTGCGGCGCTTTGACAGCGCACCGCCCCTTCGCGCCGTGTGTGGGGCTGGGGCCGCGTCTCTTTTTTTCTTTCGGCCTTGGCCGGGCCCGGCTTTGGCGCCGCAGGGGCAGCGGGCGTCACAGGCGCCGCGGCCTGCGCCTCAGCGGCCTTTTTGCCGCGGTTATGCCTGCGCCCGCCGCGGCGGCGCCGGCGTTTGGCCGGGCCCTCGCTTTGCGGGGCGCCCGGCAGCATTTTTTCCTTCTCTTCCATGACTGTTTTCTCCTGTTCTGTTTTTTGCCCGCCCGGCGCGGCTTGCATGCCGCGCACAGGTGCGCCAAACTGTGCGGGCCAGGCGTGGGCGCGCACAGGTATGGTGCGTTTTATCAGTTTTTCAATATCGGCAAGGTACGCAAGCTCGTCCTCGCAGCAAAAGCTGACGGCACAGCCGCTTTTCCCCGCTCGGCCCGTGCGCCCGATGCGGTGCACATACGTCTCCGGCACGTTGGGAAGGTCGTAGTTGAACACATGGGAAAGCCCGCTTACGTCAATGCCGCGCGCGGCGATATCGGTGGCCACCAGCACGCGCAGCTCGCCCGCCTTGAAGCGCCCCAGCGCCTGCTGGCGCGCCGTCTGGCTTTTGTTGCCGTGGATGGCCATGGCCTCCATCCCGGCGGCCGCAAGCTCTTTCACCACGCGGTTCGCGCCGTGCTTGGTGCGTGTGAACACAAGCGCGCTGTCCACCCCGGGCTCGCGCAGAAGCCGGGCCAGCAGGTGCTTTTTGTTACCCTTGTCCACAAAGCACACACACTGCTCTATCGCCTCCACTGTGGTGGCGGGCGGCGCGGCCTGCGCATACACCGGGCTGTGCAGAAGGCTTTGCGCCAGGGCGCGTATCTCTGCCGGCATGGTGGCGCTGAACAAAAGCGTCTGCCTTTTCTGCGGCAAGCGCGCCACCACGCGCTTTACATCGTGCACAAAACCCATGTCCAGCATGCGGTCGGCCTCGTCCAGCACAAAGACCTCCAGTCGGGAGAGGTCGATATGCCCTTGGGCTGCAAGGTCGTTCAGGCGGCCGGGCGTGGCGGTCAGGATATCCACGCCCTTGTGCAGGGCTGCTACCTGCGGGCCCTGGCCCACGCCGCCGAAAATCACAAGGTGGCGCAGCGGCAGGCCGCAGCCATAGGCGGCGAAGCTTTCGTCTATCTGCAAGGCAAGCTCGCGCGTGGGCGTAAGCACCAGCGCGCGGATGTAGCCCTTTGTGCCGCTTCGGGCCAGCCTGTCCAGAATGGGCATGGCGAAGGCCGCCGTTTTGCCCGTGCCTGTCTGGGCACAGCCCAGCACGTCGCGCCCTGCCAGCACCGGCCCTATGGCCTTTTCCTGAATGGGCGAAGGCTGGTTGTAGCCGGCCTCGGCTGCGGCGCGCAGAATGGGGGCGCAAAGCCCAAGTTCACTGAATTGCATGAAACCTTCCTGTTCCGGTGAAAACGCGGGTTTTCTTTTCGCAGGCATTGTGTTACAATCTAAGCCGCAGCACACGTTTTCAAGTTTTCAATATCCGTAAACAGTATATCACAGAATGAGGGAAAGCCCAAGATGAAACAGCACAAAAAGTTTCTCACCAAAGAATACCTCGCTTATTTTCTACTTTTGAACGCCGGGCTCATCCTGCTGGCTGCGGGCATCCACTTTTTCAAATCGCCCAACCATTTTGCCATGGGCGGCACTTCGGGCATCTCCATTCTGGCGGCTACACTGCTGCCTCATATGGACGTGGGCACGTTCATGTTCATCATCAACGCCGTGCTGGTGGCGCTGGGGCTTGTGTTTCTGGGGCCGAAGACGATGGGCGCTACCATTTATTCTTCGTTTGCGCTCTCTTTTTATGTATGGATATTGGAGCGCGTCTACCCCATGCCTGCGCCTTTTACGGACGACACGTTTCTGGAGCTGTGCTATGCGGTGCTTCTGCCTGCGGCGGGCAGCGCCATTGTGTTCAACATCGGCGCCTCCAGCGGCGGCACGGATATTTTGGCCATGATCCTTTCAAAGAGAACGAGCCTTGAGATAGGCAAGGCGCTGTTTGCGTCCGATTTTTTCATCGCCCTGTTTGCAGGTGGGCTGTACGGCGTACGCACAGGCCTTTACTGTGTGCTGGGCCTGCTGGCAAAGGCGTTTGTAGTGGACGGCGTTATCGAGGGCATCAATGTGCGCAAGAAGGTGACCATCGTCTCCTCCTCGCCGGAGCGCATCACCGCCTTTATCCGCGACAGCCTGCACCGCGGCGCCACTATCTACGACGCGCGCGGCGCCTATACCGGCCGGGAGGAGCACGTCATCACCACGGTGCTCAAGCGGCGGGAAGCTGTTTTGCTGCGCAATTTCATCCGCCGGGCGGACCCTAAGGCCTTTATTACCATCGTGAATTCCTCCGAGACCATCGGCAAGGGGTTCCGCGCTTTGTAGGCGCAAAGAAAATTTTCAATTAATTAGCATTGACTAACCAATGCTGTGCCTGATACACTGGTGCATATACTCCTGTGGGGGAGTAGTCCGCGCCGGTGCGGCCGGCGTGCAAAGTCAACACGCTGGCGCCGTGCGCCTGGCTTTGCTTGATGTGACAAGACCCGCGGGCAGCTTTTGTGCTGCCCGCGGTTTTTATTTGGGGGCCGTGAAAAGGCCGCCCTTTTTGCGGAGGAGGAAGCTATGACCATCTGGACGTTGTTTTTGCTGGCGCTGGGCCTTTCCATGGATGCCTTTGCGGTGTCTGTGACGAACAGCATGTGCTTTGCGCAGTTCACACGCAGGCAGGCGGTGGCGGCAAGCGCCAGTTTTGGCATTTTTCAGGGGCTGATGCCGCTGGCGGGCTATTTTCTGGGGCGCGTGTTTGCCCAATGGATCGGCGCGGTGGACCACTGGGTAGCCTTTGTGCTGCTGGGCTTTATTGGCGGCAGCATGCTGTGGGAGGCCGCGCAGGATATACGCCGCACAAGGCGGGAGGGCGCAGTGTGCCCGGCAGGGCGGCAGTTCGGCCCTAAAATGATGATGATGCAGGCGCTTGCCACCAGCATCGATGCTTTGGCCGTAGGTGTCAGTTTTGCGGCGCTCAGTGTAAATATCTGGCAGGCTGCCGGTTTTATCTGCTGTGTCACCTTTGCCTGCTGCCTTGCGGGGCATGCGCTGGGCCGCAGGTTCGGGCTTCTGCTGGGCGCGCGGGCGCAGCTTTGCGGCGGGCTGATTCTGGTGGCTATTGGCACAAAGATTCTGATTGAGCATCTGACGGGCGGCTGAGAGGCCCGGCGGCACCGGGCCCTCTGGGGCAGAACGCCCTGCGCCGGGGCGCACAGTTGACGTATAGCCCGGTTTTTGCTATGCTGAAGCGGTAAATACTGGGCGCCGGCATGCGGCTTTGCGGGCGCCTTCAGGGGGTATCCTTGTGCAGCAGCGTGAAAAATTTGCCTCGCGCCTGGGCTTTTTGCTCATCAGCGCGGGGTGCGCCATCGGCCTTGGCAATGTGTGGCGCTTTCCTTATATCACAGGCAAATACGGCGGCGCAGCCTTTGTTTTGCTGTATCTGGTATTTCTGGTGGTTTTGGGCCTGCCGGTGATGGTAATGGAGTTTGCCGTGGGCCGCGCCAGCCAGAAAAGCTGTGCAAAAAGCTTTGAGACGCTGGCCCCGGGCACAAAATGGCGTCATTTCAAATGGTGGGGCTTTGGCGGCTGCTACCTTTTGATGATGTTTTACACCACTGTGGGCGGGTGGATGCTTTCTTACACAGTGAAAAGCGCGGCAGGCGCCTTTACCGGGCTGGACAGTGCGGGTGTCTCCGGCGTGTTTGACGCCATGCTGGCCAACCCCGGCGAGATGATTGGCTGGATGCTGGCCGTGGTGGTGCTGGGCTTTTTCGTATGCAGCCTTGGTCTGCAGAAAGGGGTAGAGCGCATCACCAAGGTGATGATGACGTGCCTGTTCGTCATTCTGGTGGCGCTGTGTGTGCGCAGCGTCACGCTGCCGGGCGCTTCTGAGGGCCTTGAGTTTTACCTTGTACCCGATTTTGGAAAGATGTTCCACGGCGCCACTGCGGCGGAAAAATGGGTCAATTTTGGGGAGGCCGTGTATGCCGCCATGGGGCAGGCGTTCTTCACGCTCAGCCTTGGCATCAGCGCCATGGCTATTTTCGGCTCATATATCGGCAAGGAGCGCAGCCTCACCGGCGAGGCCGTGAACATCGGCGTGCTGGATACCACCGTGGCTCTGCTTACCGGGCTTATCATTTTCCCGGCATGCTTTGCCTTTGGGGTGGACCCCGGCGAGGGCCCCAAGCTGGTGTTCATCACGCTGCCCAGCGTGTTCGAGCAGATGCCCGGCAGCCGCGTGTGGGGCACGCTGTTCTTTCTGTTCATGAGCTTTACGGCGCTTTCCACCATCATCGCCGTATTCGAGAACATCATCAGCTTCTGTATGGATAACTGGGGCTGGGCACGCAAAAAGGCCGTGGCGGTGAACGCCGTGGCCGTCACGCTGCTTTCGCTGCCGTGCGCGCTGGGCTTCAACGTGCTCAGCAGCTTTTCCGTGCCCGGCATCGGCAATGTGCAGGATTTGGAGGATTTCATCGTCTCCAATAACCTTCTGCCGCTGGGGTCGCTTTTGTACCTCGTATTCTGTGTCTCCAAAGGAGGCTGGGGCTGGAAGAATTTCATTGCCGAGGCGGATGCCGGCCAGGGCCTCAAGTTTCCCAAATGGGCGCGCGGCTACCTCACTTATGCGCTGCCTGCGCTTATCCTCATTATTTTCGTGATGGGCTATGTGCCCAAATTCCAGATATGGCTCGGCCTTGGCGCGTGATGTGCAAACAAAAAGGCGGGCCCCGGTGGAAGCCGGGGCCCGCCTTCTGTTCTGGCGGCGGGGCGGGCGTCAGCCCTTCCGGAACAGCGTTGCCAGTGCATCGCCCACAAGGCGCGCGGAATATTTGGCCTCTTCCAGCGTGTTGGCGTGGCCGCCCATCTCGATAAGCAGGCTGCCTGTGGTGAGGTCCTGATTATAATATCGGTAATCAAACAATACAGGGCGGGCAAGGCCGGGGTAAAGCTGGGCCATTTCAGCCTGCCAGCGCGCCGCAAAGCGCAGGTTCTGTTTAAAATTGGGCAGGTTGCCGTCCACATCCGCCCCGCAGATGATCATCACCTGTGCGGCGCGCATGCCGTTGATATTTGCCGCAGGGGCATAGCGTGTGCCATCCTGCGTTTGAATGGCGTCCCGGTGCACGTCCAGCACGACCTTGATGGAGGGGTATTGTTCCAGATAGCTGCGCACGGTGGCGTTGCTTTTTTCATACGAGCCGTTATAGCTGGGATAATCGTGCAGTGTGGTGTCCTGAATGGTGTTGATGCCGGCCTCGTTCAGCACACGGGCCATTTCAGCGCCTACGGCGATCATATTGCGGGAATTGTCAGTGCTGCGGGCAGAGAAGTTTGGGTCACACCAGTTCTTTTCCGCCAGCTCATAGGTTTCAGTGGCATGTGTGTGCATGATGAGCACCTGCGGCTGGCTGCTGTCCAGCTCGACAGAAAACGGCAGCGGTCCGTTCACCTCTGCGGCCACTTCGCTGTCCGGCAGCTCGGTGGCGTTGCGGATGGTGGCGTTCCCGCAGGGGATGTATCCGCTGCCGGTGCCCTGTGGGTAGAATTTGTAAATAAGCGGCAGCATGCCCTCGGGAATCTCACCCTGCGGCACATCGAACTCGTCCACCGCAAGCTGGGGGGCGCTTTGCGCGCTGCTTTCTGCGTTTGCCGTATCTTCTGTGGCAGGCATCTGTTCGGCCTGCTGGCCGGCCCCGGCCGAACCCACGCTTTGCGCCGCGCCGGAAGAAGACGGCTTTTCCTGTGCTGCGCCCTGCGCGGGCCGTGCTTGTTGTGCGGCGTCCGCCAGTGCCTGTGCCGCCTTCATCCCTGCGCCGGGCGAGGCAGTGAACCCGCCCGCCCAAACGGCCGCGCCGGGCCAGAAGCCCGGGCCGTAGGCTGCGGCGCCGCATACTGCGGCGCCGGCCGCCAGCGCCAGCATACAGGCCGGGGCGGCCAAGCGCCGCAGAGTGCCGTGTTTTATCACTTCCAAATGCTGGTGCCTCCCTTCCTGTTTTTAGATGTATGCGCGCGCATGATGCGGTATTTGTCGGCCTGCCGCCGTGTGCGTCAGGCGGGCAAAACATTGATTTTTCTTAACAAAACCATTATACTATTCGTATATTTGCGTTTTCACGACAGGCCTCGCCGCCAAACCGGCACAGGGCATGGGCAACGCGCCCGTGCCCGAAGGCTGCGGCAGGCCTTCCCATTTTTTGAAGGAGCGAAATTTTGTATCATATCGGTCTCGACATCGGCAGCACCACGATCAAATGCGTGGTGCTGGACGAACAGCAGAACCTGCTGTATCACACATACGAGCGCCACTACTCTCACATTGTGGAAAAAGCGGCCGAAGTGCTGTCGCACGCCGACGAGGCGTTTGTGAAGGGCGCCGCAGCACGCCTTGCCTTGTCCGGCTCTGCGGGCATGGGTTTTGCCGAAAGCTGCGGCATCCCCTTTGTGCAGGAGGTATATGCCACCCGCATTGCGGCAAACCGCTATATGCCCGGCACAGACGTCGTCATTGAGCTTGGCGGCGAGGACGCGAAAATATTATTTCTCACGAACGGCACAGAGGTGCGCATGAACGGCTCCTGTGCGGGAGGCACGGGCGCATTTATCGACCAGATGGCCACCCTTCTGCATTTGACGCCCGCCGAGATGAACGAGGCGGCAAAAACGGCGCAGAAGACCTATACCATCGCCAGCCGCTGCGGCGTGTTCGCCAAAAGCGACGTGCAGCCGCTTTTGAATCAGGGGGCCAGCAAAAACGACGTTGCGCTGAGTATTTTCGGCGCCGTGGTGAACCAGACCATCGCCGGCCTTGCACAGGGACGGCCCATCCGCGGCAGGGTGCTGTATTTGGGCGGCCCGCTGACGTTTTTGTCTGAGCTGCGCCGCAGCTTCGACAAAGCCCTCGGCGCACAGGGTGCCTGCCCGGAAAACAGCCTGTACTATGTGGCGCTGGGCGCCGCGCTGTATGCACAGGGCGAGGTGACGCTGGCGGACGTGACGGCCCGCCTGCGCGAATATTCCGCCACGGCGAAATATGCCTTCCACGCGCCGCTGTTCAAAAACCAGCGCGAATATGAGGATTTCCGTGCGCGGCACGCCCTGGCGGATGTGCCGCACATCGAGTACACGCCGGACTGCGGCGCCATCCACATCGGCATCGATGCGGGCAGCACCACGGTGAAGGCCGTCGCCATCGACGAGAAGGCCAATATCGTATATACCAGCTACGAGCCGAACTCCGGCAACCCGGTGCCCATCATCCGCCGTTTCCTGCAGGAGATATACGCAAGCTGCCCCGGCGCCCGCGTGGCCAGCGCCACGGCCACCGGCTATGGCGAGGAGCTTGTGAAAACGGCGTTCGGCGCAGATTTCGGCGTGGTGGAGACCGTGGCGCACTTCGCGGCTGCGCGCCATTTTCTGCCGGAGGTTGATTTTGTCATCGACATCGGCGGGCAGGATATGAAATGCTTCAAGGCCGAAAACGGCGCCATCAGCGACATTTTTCTGAACGAGGCGTGCTCTTCCGGCTGCGGCAGCTTTTTGCAGACGTTTGCCGAGGCGCTGGGCTATTCGGTGCCGGATTTTGCAAAGCTGGGCCTGTTTGCCGACAAGCCGGTAGACCTTGGCAGCCGCTGCACAGTGTTCATGAATTCCAGCGTGAAGCAGGCGCAGAAGGACGGCGCATCTATTGAGAACATTTCGGCGGGCCTTTCCATCAGCGTGGTGAAAAACGCGCTGTACAAGGTAATACGCGCGGGCAGCCCGGACGAGCTGGGCCGCAATATTGTGGTGCAGGGCGGCACGTTTTACAACGAAGCCGTGCTGCGCGCCTTTGAGCAGGAGATGGGCGTGAACGTCATACGGCCCTCCATCGCCGGGCTGATGGGCGCCTTCGGCGCGGCGCTGTACGGCCGCGCGCATGCGAAAGAAAAAAGCGGGCTGCTTTCACAAGAGGAGCTGGAGGCGTTCACCCAGCAGGCAAAAAGCGTAAAGTGCGGGCTGTGCGGCAACCACTGCCAGCTCACGGTGAACACCTTCCCGGGCGGGCGCCGGTTCATTTCCGGCAACCGGTGCGACAGGCCCATTACGCACCGCACCGGCGACGACCCGCTGAACCTGTACGCCTACAAGCTCTCGCTTCTGGAGCAGTACGGCGAGGGCGAGGGCACGCGCGGAACGGTGGGCATGCCCATGTGCCTGAGCTTTTACGAATTGTTCCCCTTCTGGCACACGCTGTTCACAAAGCTGGGCTTCCGGGTGCGCCGCAGCGCGTTCTCTACCCGTGCCACTTATCTGGCAGGGCAGGCCACCATCCCGTCAGACACGGTGTGCTACCCTGCGAAGCTGGCGCACGGCCATGTGAAGGAACTGGCTGAAATGCCGGATGTGGACGCTATTTTTTATCCCTGCATGAGCTACAACTTCAACGAGGGGCTGGGCGACAACCACTACAACTGCCCGGTGGTGGCCTATTACCCGGAGGTGCTGGCCGCGAACTGCCCCGAGCTTGAGGGAAAGACTTTTATCTATGATTTTGCGGGCCCGCATAACCGCCGCGCCTTTCCGAAAAAGATGGCTGCTGTGCTGCGCAGATACTGGCCGGACATCACGCTGGCCGAGGTGGAGGCCGCGGCAGCGGCTGCCTATGAGGCGTACGCCGCCCATATGGCCGCCGTGCGCAGGCGCGGCGCCGAGATTATTGCCGAGGCGCGCAGGGCCGGGCGGCGCATTATTGTTCTGGCGGGCCGCCCCTATCATGCAGACCCGGAGATCAACCACGGCATTGACAAGCTCATCTGCTCGCACGGGGCCGCCGTGATTACGGAGGACAGCATCTCGCATCTTGTGCAGAAATTCGACACGCGCGTTCTGAACCAGTGGACCTATCACGCCCGTCTGTATGCCGCCGCGAAGTATATTGCAGACCAGCCGGATATGGACCTTGTCCAGCTGGTGAGCTTCGGGTGCGGCGTGGATGCCATCACCACGGATGAAACGCGCGAGATACTGCAGCGTGAGGGCAAGCTGTATACGCAGCTGAAGATAGACGAGATAACGAACCTCGGCACTGTGAATATCCGCCTGCGCAGCCTGTTTGCCGCACTGGAGCAATAAGGCCGCCGCACCCAAGGAGGTACCCCTTTTTATGGAACAACAGCTTCCGGCATACCCGAAATTTACAAAAGAGATGAAGCGCACCCACAAAATACTCATTCCCAACATGCTGCCTATTCACTGGACACTGCTGCGCGAGGCCCTTGTGGACGAAGGCTACCAGGCCGAGGTGCTCACCACCACCGGCCCTGAAATTGCGCAGGAGGGTTTGAAATATGTGCACAACGACACCTGTTACCCGGCGCTTTTGGTGATTGGGCAGTTTATCTGTGCGCTGAAAAGCGGCAAATACGATTTGCAGCACACGGCCCTGCTCATCACACAGACGGGCGGCGGCTGCCGCGCCTCGAATTATATCCACCTTTTGCGCAAGGCGCTTATGAAAGCGGGCTTCGGCAATGTGCCCGTGGCCAGCCTGAACTTTTCCGGCCTTGAAAAGGACAGCGGCTTTTCCCTTACTGTGCCGCTGCTGCGCAAGGTGGTGTCCGCCGTGTTCTACGGCGACGAGCTGATGTGCCTTGCGAACCAGGTGCGCCCCTACGAGCAAACGCCCGGCGCGGCCGATGCCGTGGTGGCGCGCTGGCTGCGCGTGCTGGCTGCCCAGTATGACGACAGGCGCGGTGTCACAAAACGGGATATGCGCCGCAACTTTGCGGCTATTGCGGCAGATTTTGCCGCTGTGCCCGTGCACTGGTGCCCGCGTGTGAAGGTGGGCGTTGTGGGCGAGATTTATGTGAAATATGCAGCCCTTGGCAACAATGGGCTGGAGGCGTTTCTGGCCGGCGAGGGATGTGAGGTGAATGTGCCCGGCCTGATGGGCTTTGTGCAGTACTGCGTGGAAAATATGCGCGAGACCGCAAGGCTTTACGGCGGTGACACATGGCTGGCCCGCGCGGCAGGCGTGATACAGGATTTCCTGGACACGCGCGAGGAGATGATGCTGGCGGCCATTGCAAGGTATCCGCAATTCCACGCCCCCATGCCCTTTGAAAAAATGAAAAAAATGGCCCAGGGCATTATCAGCTATGGTGTAAAGATGGGCGAGGGCTGGCTTTTGACCGCCGAAATGGTAGAGCTGGTGCACGCCGGTTTTGAAAACATTGTGTGCGCGCAGCCCTTCGGCTGCCTGCCGAACCACATCAGCGGCAAAGGCATGATCAATAAAATACGCACCCTGTACCCCTCGGCCAACATCACGCCCATCGACTATGACCCCAGCGCCACGCGCGTGAATCAGGAGAACCGCATCCGCCTGATGCTCAGCGTGGCCAAAGAGCGCCTGCAGGCCCCTGCGCCTGCCCGGCCCCAGCCGCTGTACGGCGCAGAGGGTACGGTGGAGGCGAAGCTGGAGCCCGCGCTGTGAATGTGGGCCTCATGAGCGGCACAGAGACAAAACACCCCCGGCGGGCCCCGGGGGTGTTTTGTATAAAATGGGGCTGTGCGGCGTTCGGTGTGCTGGTAAAGCGGTCTGCCGGCTTTTTCGCTCACAGCACAAGCCGTTCCTGTGCACTGGCAGCGCCCTGCTGTTCTTCACGGTATGTAAGGCATGCGTTTTTCAAACAAGGCCGCCGGTGTTTTTTGCCCGCCTGTGTGCTATACTGATAGAAAGACAGAAAGGGGGCGGCGGCATGGCCGTTTCACAGTATGAATTTACAGGAAAGAGGCCGCTGCGGCTGAAGGAGATGCCGACTGATGGCAGGGCCGACGGCGTGCGCAAGGCGGATAAACCGGCGGTGCTGGCCAAAACGCAGGAGAACCTTGCCAAAATAGCCCGCTGGCAGGAAAAGCTGTATGCAGACGGCCGCGAGGGTGTGGTGTTTGTGCTGCAGGCTATGGATGCCGCAGGAAAGGACAGCACCATCAAGCATGCCATGGCCAGCCTGAACCCGCAGGGTGTGGATGTGGTGAGCTTCAAGCAGCCCTCGCAGGAGGAGCTGGCGCACGACTACTTGTGGCGCGCTGTGCGCGCGCTGCCGCCGCGCGGCAAGATAGCCATTTTCAACCGTTCGCATTACGAGGATGTACTAGTGGTGCAGGTGCACGGGCTGCAAAACACATACCGCCTTGCAAAGCGGTGCCTGCACGACGGGCACTTCTTTGAAAAACGGTATGAACAGATACGCAATTTTGAAGAATACCTGTACGAAAATGGTTACCGCGTGGTGAAAATGTTTCTAAATGTCTCGAAGGAAGAGCAGAAAAAGCGATTTCTGGAGCGCATCGACGATGAGGAAAAGAATTGGAAGTTTTCTTCCAGTGACCTGAAAGAGCGCGAGCACTGGGACGAATATCAAAAGCTGTACGAGAAGGCCATCAACGCCACCGCCACGCCGCACAGCCCGTGGTTCGTTCTTCCGGCAGACCGCAAATGGTACACGCGTTACCTGGTAAGCGAGGTGGTGCTGCAGACGCTGGAGGCGTGTGCACCCGAATACCCGGAGCTGCCGCAGCAAGACAAAGAAAACCTTGCCGCCTGTAAGGCCGCCCTGTTGGCCGAGTGAGGCCCAGGCCATGCGGAAAAGCCGCCTGTGCGCTGCACAGGCGGCTTTTTGCGCAGGAAGGGTTAAAGCGCAGCGTTGAACGCCAGCACCAGTTTGTCCCAGGTGGCACGGCCGATGACGCCGTCGATGGAGAGGCCCTCTCTGGCCTGAAAGGCTTCGGCGGCCTGCCTTGTGCTGGCGCCGAACCTGCCGTCCACATTGAGCCCGGCGCCGAGGGCTTTGTTCAGATAGCTCTGTGCAATGCGCACATCATCGCCGGAAGAGCCTGTGCGCAGGGCTGTGCCCGCATAGGCAGGCGAAACGCGTGTGGGAGCGCCCTGCTGCGCGGCGCTGTGCACTTCCACCACCTTCGCCCAGGTGTCTTTTCCCACAAGGCCGTCGGCGGCCAGGCCGAACTGGCGCTGGAACAGGCGTGCCGCGGCAGACATGTTCTGGCCGTAGGCGGAATCCGCCGTCTGGCTGCTGATGGCCGTGTACAGCTTGGAAAGCTCGTTCAGGCGCGTTTGCATATGGCCCACGTCCTGGCTGCGCGCGCCCGGGCGCAGTGTGATGCCGGGGTAAGTGTCGGCACTACCGGAAAACCGGGCGTTGTAGGCGCTGATAATGGCGTTCCATGTGGCGCCGCCTACGATACCGTCTGACGCCAGGCTGTGTGTATACTGGAATACCTGAACGGCAATTTTGGTGTTCTGGCCGAACTTGCCGTCTACCGTCAGGGCAGAGATGTTCGGGTTATCCACGCGCAGGGCGTTCAGGTACGTCTGGATGCGCGCCACCTCGCTGCTGTTCGAGCCCGTGGTGAGAAGGTGCCCGGGGTAGGCCGGGCTGACAGATAAGGTTTCAAAAGAATCGTTTGTAAGCATGCTGCATGCCTCCTTTGCCCCATGGTATGCTGCCTGCCGCCGTGCGGTGTAAAAGGCGCGGCAAAACGGCAGGCACAGGGAAAAAAGAGGGAAAAGGCGGGGGAAAAGGCACGCCGGCGCAGGAAAACGGCGTTTTCCCGTGCCCATGTGCCCGGTGGGGCCTGTCTCTTCCATGCCGCGCGCATATACCCTTCACAGGGTAATTAGCGCTGCGAAGTTAAGAAAGCGCCCCGCGGAGGCAGCCGCAGGGCGCTGCATATGTGCTGCCGCCCTTTGTCACCGGCGGCGGAGCTGCGGCACAAGGCGCGTTTCCGCCAAACGCAGCAGCGCATACAGCAGCCCGGTGTCCACCGGCAGCTTGACGATGTTTTTCAAAAGCCGGCCGGCGGAAAGAACGAAGGCGTTGCCGTACATGATGTGCAGCCAAAGCGGCGTCAGGCACAAATTCAGCACCAGCACTGCCGTCAGGCAGGCGCCGAATGTGCGCGCCAGCGTCACCCGGCGGCGGTAGAGCCAGCAGCCGTAAATAAAGCCCAGAAGAAACTCATTCAGTACAAAGCCGAAGAAAAAGTCTCCGTTTGGCCGCAGAAAATACCCGAGGATGTCAATGACGACGCCGGCCAGCCCGGCCAGCCATGGCCCGTATAAAAAGCCGGAGACGCCCACCGCAAGAAAAGAAACGCCAATCTCCAGCATGGGGCCCACCTGCCAGGTGAACCTGTCCAGCACCACGGCCAGCGCCGCCAGCATGGCGGCGCCCGTCATGCTGGAGATGCGCCGCACCTCGCGGGCTGAGGCCCGCATGCGGGCGAAGAACGGCTGAACAAATTTCTGCATACAAAAAACCTCCTTTTTGCGCGTGTTGCCGCACAAAAAGAAGGCGGAAGGGCGGGTGCGCCGGGCACGGCAGCGCCTTGCCCGGTGCGGCCGGCGCCGCGCGTTCTTGTTCATGCAGCAGCGGGATGCGAAGCCTGCACCGCAAGCGGATGCTTTTCGTCCGCCCTGCAACTCCCCGTCAGGGCGGCACTTTACGCGCAGGCCTCTACTCTACGTACAGTGATATGATACCCGCCTTTTGGGCTTTGCGCAAGAGCCTTGAGAGAAAAAACTTTTTCTGCTATACTTTCTGCAAGGTGTGTGCCGCCGGGCGGCGCACAGCCGGAATAATGCAAGGGGGGCCCGGGGATGGCGCAGGGAAAAACAAACGCGGTGCGCCTGCTGGACAAGGCAGGCGTGCCGTATGAGCTGCATGAATACCATGTGGATATGGAAAGCGCGCCCCGCGGCGGGCTGGGTCTGGAGGTGGCGCGCAAAGCGGGCATCCCGCCGGAGGCGGTGTTCAAAACGCTGGTGGTGCGCGGTGCTGGCGGGCATTATGTGTTTGTGGTGCCTGTGGCCGCCCAGCTGGACATGAAAAAGGCCGCCGCGGCGGTGGGGGAAAAACGGGTGGAGCTTTTGCCTGTGGCCGGTATCCAGAAGGCTACCGGGTACATTCGGGGCGGATGCAGCCCGCTGGGCATGAAAAAGGCATACCCCACGGTGTTCGACGCCTCGGCGCAGGCGCTGGGCTCTATCTGCGTCAGCGCGGGGCGGCCCGGCCTGCAGGTGCAGGCGGCGCCCGCGGCGCTGGCAGGGCTGTGCGGGGCGTCGTTCGCGGCCATCACCCAGGGCACGGCCGCCGGGCACGCCTTATAAAAACACCGAAAAAGCCAGCGGGTGGGGGCGGTTTCTTGTGCCGTTTCCCGAAAATGAGGCGTAGGCGCAAAAGGCATTGATTTCACACGAAAAAAAGGCTAGTATAAAAGAGAAGTACGAACCGGCGGGAGGTTTGCGCGATGCAGAACGTTCGTTTTTGGGCGCAGGGGCATTGCAGGCCGAAGTGCGTGCGGCGGCGCTGCACGCGCGCGGGCATCCAGCGTACGGGCGAAGTGTAAACAAAAAGGCCATGGTGTACCCGCACCGTGGCTTTTTCATTTCCCCGCGCGCATGGCCGCCGGGCGGCATGGAAAGGAAGCGTTACAATGAAAAAGGTTGCCATCATCATGGGCTCCGATTCCGACTGGCCCGTTGTAAAAGGCGCGGCTCAGGTGCTGAAGGGTTACGGCATCCCCTTCGAGGCGCATGTGCTCAGCGCGCACCGCACCCCGGCCGAGGCGGCGCATTTCGCGCGCACGGCGCAGGAAAACGGCTTTGGAGTGCTGATTGCCGCGGCGGGTATGGCGGCGCATCTGGCGGGCGCCCTTGCCGCCAACACCACATTACCGGTAATAGGCGTCCCGGTGAAGGGCGGCGCGGCGGACGGGCTGGACGCCCTGCTTGCCACGGTGCAGATGCCCACAGGCATCCCGGTGGCCACTGTGGCGCTGAACGGCGCAAAAAATGCAGCGGTGCTGGCCGCGCAGATTCTGGCGCTGGGCGAGCCTGCGCTTGCCCTGGCGCTGAAGGCTGAACGGGAAGCCATGGGCAGGGCCATTGCCCAAAAGGATAAAGCCCTGCAGGAAGAGCTTGCCGCCCTGTGACGGCCTGCCGGGCGCGGCGAAGCGGAGGCCCGCGCTGCCGGAAGGGCCCGCACGCCGGGCGGAAACATGACAGAAAACGGAAAGGGAACTGATATGAAGGAATATCTGGATGGAAAGCTGCATGAGGAGTGCGGCGTGTTCGGCATGTATGACCGCGACGGCCACGATGTGGTAGCAACGGCCTATTATGCACTGTATGCCCTGCAGCACCGCGGGCAGGAGAGCTGCGGCATCGCCGTGAACGACGGTGGCGTCATTTACAAGCGCCGAGAGCTGGGGCTTGTAAACGAGGTGTTCACGAAAGACGTGCTGGACGCCATGCCCCGCGGGCAGATGTGCATCGGCCACTGCCGCTATGCCACCACCGGCACGCGGCTTCGTGCCAATGCACAGCCGTTCGTTATCCGTCATGTAAAAGGGCCTATGGCCATTGCACACAACGGCAACCTCACAAATTCTGCCGAGCTGCGCGAAGAGTTCGAGCTGGCAGGCGGTATTTTCCAATCCACCTCAGATACAGAGGTCATTGCATACACCATCACCAAAGAGCGCCTTGCCAGCAGCAGCATCGAACAGGCAGTGGAGCGCGCTATGGATAAATTACAGGGTGCATATTCCCTTGTGGTGATGAGCCCGCGCAAGCTGATTGCCGCGCGCGACCCCTATGGCTACCGCCCGCTGTGCATCGGAAAAATAGGCGGCAGCGACGTCATCGCAAGCGAAAGTTGCGCCATTCTGGCGGCAGGCGGCGAATTTGTGCGCGATGTAGAGCCGGGCGAGATTGTGATGTTCGACAAGGACGGCATGCACAGCATCAAAACGCACTGCGGCGGCAAAACGGGCCTGTGCGTATTTGAATTCGTCTATTTTGCCAGGCCGGATTCCGTCATCGACGGCGCCAGCGTGCACCGTGCGCGCCGCCGCGCGGGCGCCTTCCTGGCGCTGGAGCATCCGGTGCAGGCAGATGTGGTGATAGGCGTGCCGGATTCCGGGCTGGACGCCGCGCTGGGCTATTCCCAGCAGAGCGGCATTCCCTACGGCATCGGCTTTTTGAAGAACAAATACATCGGGCGCACGTTCATCCAGCCCTCGCAGAAGCTGAGGGAAAACACCGTGCGCATCAAGCTGAACCCCATTGCGGATACTGTGGCGGGCAAGCGCGTGGTGCTGGTGGATGATTCCATCGTGCGCGGCACCACCTCAAAGCAGATTGTGCAGCTTCTGCGCGAGGCAGGGGCAAAGGAGGTTCACTTCCGGTCCTCTGCGCCGAAGTTCCTGTACCCCTGCTATTTCGGCACAGACATTGACAGCAGGGAAAACCTCATTGCCGCCAATTATTCCACGCAGGAGATTGCCGATATGATCGGTGTGGACAGCCTGGGCTTTTTGAGCGTGGAGGGCGTAAAGCAGATAGCTGAAAATTGCCGCTGTGATTTCTGCACAGGCTGCTTTACGGGCGAATATCCCTCTGCGCCGCCGCAGGTGCCGCAGAAATCCAAGTTTGAGCATAAAATAGGCGCCGCGGGCGACTGACGCCGTCAGGCAGAAAGGAAAGAAAGATGGAAAAGAGTTTTTCAGAAAGCTATAAAGAGGCCGGTGTGGACATCACCGCAGGCTATGCTGCTGTAGAATTGATGAAAAAGCATGTGGCACGCACCATGACGCCCGGGGCCATCGGCGGCCTGGGGGGCTTCGGTGGGCTGTTTGAGCTGGATATGACAGGCCTTTCACACCCGGTGCTGGTGTCCGGCACGGACGGTGTGGGCACCAAGCTGAAACTGGCCTTCCTGATGGACAAGCACGACACCGTGGGCGTCGACTGCGTTGCCATGTGCGTGAACGACATCATCACCTGCGGGGCAAAGCCGCTGGTGTTTCTGGATTACATTGCCTGCGGAAAGAATGTGCCGGAAAAAATAGCCGCCATCGTGGCTGGCGTGGCCGAGGGCTGCGTGCAGGCTGGTGCGGCCCTGGTGGGCGGCGAGACGGCCGAGATGCCCGGCTTTTACCCGGAAAATGAGTACGACCTTGCGGGTTTTTCCGTAGGTGTTGTGGAAAAATCGAGTATCATCGACAACACGAAAATGCGCCCGGGCGACGCCGTTATTGCGCTGCCCTCTTCCGGCGTGCATTCAAACGGCTTTTCGCTGGTGCGCAGGGTGTTCGGCATCGACAGCGCCGCCGTGGGGCGCTATGAGCCTGAGCTTGGCAAGACGCTTGGCGAGGCGCTGCTTGTGCCCACGCGCATTTATGTGAAGCCCGTTCTGACGCTGATGGAAAAGGTGCCGGTGTGCGCCGTCAGCCATATCACGGGCGGCGGCTTCTATGAGAATATCCCCCGCGCGCTGGCCGACGGCTGTGTGGCGCGCATCGAAAAGGCAAGGCTGCGCACGCCCGCCGTTTTCGAGCTTATCCGCAAAGCGGGCGGCATTTCCGAGCACGACATGTACAACACCTTCAACATGGGCGTGGGCATGGCCGTCATTGTGCCCGCCGAATATGCGGATGAAGCGCTGGCTGTACTGAAGGAAAACGGCGAGGACGCCTATTTTATGGGTGAAGTGGCGCAGGGCGCTGAAAAGGGCGTGGTGCTGTGCTGAACGCGGCAGTGCTCGTCTCCGGCGGCGGCACAAACCTGCAGGCCCTGCTGGACGCGCAGGCGGCAGGCCGCATGCCCCATGTGCGCATTGCGCTGGTGGTGGCCTCAAACCCGCAGGCCTATGCGCTGCAGCGCGCGCAGGCGGCGGGCGTGGAGGCCGCCGTATGCGCCCGGAAGGCATACGCCGGTGCCGCCGCGCACGACGCGGCGCTGTGCAGCCTGCTGCAAGGCCATGGCGTCGATATGGTGGTGCTGGCGGGCTATCTCTCCATGATAGGCCCGCGGGTTCTGGCGGCCTACCCGGACAGGATACTCAACGTCCACCCCAGCCTTATCCCGTCGTTCTGCGGCGCGGGCTATTACGGCCTTCGCGTGCACGAGGCGGCGCTTGCCAGAGGCGTGAAGGTGACGGGCGCCACCGTGCACCTTGTGAACGAGAATTATGACGAGGGGCGCATTCTGGCACAGAAGGCGGTGGAGGTGCGCGAGGGCGACACGCCCGAGACGCTGCAGCGCCGCGTGATGGAGCAGGCGGAATGGATTATTCTGCCGCAGGCAGCCGAGTGCCTGGCGCAGAAGCTGGAGCAGGGCTGACGGGCCTTTGCCCATTTGAAAAACGCGCCGCCCTAAAGGGGGGCGCACAGAAAGCGCGTGCCGCGCACCATGCGCGGCAAAGCAGAAAGCGGAGGAAAGCGTTATGGACCATCTGAGCCTTGCGGCAGAGCTTGCCGTGAATTCATACCCCGGGCGGGGCATCGTCATCGGCCGTTCAGACGACGGCCTGCGCGCGGTGCTTGCCTATTTTATCATGGGCCGTTCGGCCAACAGCCGCAACCGGGTGTTTACGGAAAAGGACGGCGGCATCATCACCGAAGCTGCTGACCCTTCCAAACTGGAGGACCCCAGCCTTATCATCTATGCACCCGTGCGCGTGTCCGGCAGCAGGACCATTGTGACGAACGGCGACCAGACGGACACTATTTTTGAAGCGTACGAAAAGGGCCATGGCTTTGCCAAAGCCCTGCGCACGCGCACCTTCGAGCCGGACGCGCCCAATTTCACCCCGCGCATTTCGGGCGTTGTGAAGGTGACGAAAAAGGGGAAAATGAGCTACAAGCTGTCTATTTTGAGGTCGGACGAGGGCAACGGCGGCTCTGTGGAGCGCTTTTTCTTTGAATATCCCCAGCCCGTGCCGGGCGAGGGCCGCTTTATTCACACCTACCGCTGCGACGGCAGCCCCATCCCCTCGTTTTCGGGCGAGCCGGAGAAGGTGAAGCTGTCCGGCGATATCGACACCTTCACGAACATGCTGTGGAACAGCCTGAACGAAGCGAACAAGGTGTCACTGTTCGTGCGGGAGATCGAGCTGAAAACAGGCAGGTGCAAAACGCGCATCGTGAACAAATACGAAAAAGTGTGACCGCCGTTCGGGCAGAGAGGAGCTTCGATATGAAAGAACTGGAACTGAAATACGGCTGCAACCCCAACCAGAAGCCTGCGCGCATCTTCATGGCGCAGGGCGAGCTGCCTGTGCAGGTGCTGAACGGAAGGCCCGGCTATATCAATTTTCTGGATGCGCTGAATTCATGGCAGCTTGTGAAAGAGCTGAAAGAGGCCACGAGCCTGCCTGCGGCGGCCTCGTTCAAGCATGTGTCGCCCGCCGGTGCCGCGCTGGGCCTGCCTTTGACGGACGCCATGAAAAAGATGTATTTTGTAGAGGGGCTGCAGCTCAGCCCTCTGGCCTGCGCTTACGCGCGCGCCCGCGGTGCGGACAGGATGTCCTCCTTTGGTGACTGGATCGCCCTTTCCGACGAGTGCGACGAGGCCACGGCAAAAGTGATTCAGCACGAGGTGACGGACGGCATCATCGCGCCGGGCTATTCCGAGGCCGCGCTGGCCATTTTAAAAACAAAGCGCAAGGGCGGCTACAATATTGTGCAGATAGACCCCGCGTACACGCCTGCGCCCATCGAGCACAAGGACGTGTTCGGCATCACCTTCGAGCAGGGCCGCAACGAGGCGAAATTCGGCCCGGAAACGTTTTCGAACATCGTCACCAAAAACAAAACGCTCACCGAGGAGCAAAAGCGCGATCTGCTTTTGTGCCTTATCACGCTGAAATATACGCAGTCCAACTCTGTGTGCTACGCTGAGGGCGGGCAGATCATCGGCGTGGGCGCGGGCCAGCAGAGCCGCATTCACTGCACGCGCCTTGCGGGCAACAAGGCGGACATCTGGCATTTGCGCCAGCATCCGAAGGTGCTGGGCCTGCCCTTCCGCCCGGATGTTTCGCGCCCGAACAGGGATAATGCCATTGATGTATATATTTCCGATGAGTGCGAGGACGTCATCGGCGAAGACGTGTGGGCGCAGACATTTACCCGGCGCCCCGAGCCGCTTACGCCCGCCGAAAAGAAGGAGTGGCTGGCCCGCTTCACCGGCGTGTGCCTTGGCTCGGACGCCTTCTTCCCCTTCGGCGACAACATCGAGCGCGCGCGCCGCTCCGGCGTGACGGCCATTGTAGAGCCGGGCGGCTCTATCCGCGATGAGCAGGTGATAGAGACGTGCGACAAATACGGCATCGTGATGGTCTTCAACGGCCTGCGCCTGTTCCATCACTGACGCCGCGCGGCGCGCCGCCGGGCCGGTGCGCTGCCTGCACAGCGGAATGCGCGGCGCGGCATATTTCCCTGCAAGGTGCCGTGCAGGGCCGGTGCGGCCTCTTGGCGCGGCGTGTGTTTCCCCGCACCGTTTGGGCCCGTCACCGGCGTTTGCGGTGCCATACCTGAGCGGCGCGGCAGTGCCCGCCGTCTATAACGCGCGGCGCACCTGCGTGCGCTGTGCAGCCTGTAAATAATTTTGCGGCTTGCCGCAGTAGGAGGGCGGCCCCATGGCTTACCTGCAAAGCATGAAAAAGCGCTGGCCCATCATGGCAGGCATGGCGGTGTTCATCGCGGCCAGCGCCTGTATGAACGCCTTCGGCGGGCTGTTCCTGCCGCCGCTGGCGCTTGCTCTGTGCGTGCTGGGTGTCTGGCTGCCCGGGCGGGTGCTGGCCGAAGCGGTGGGCGCAAAGCGCTTCGGCCTTTTGCAGACGGCCTCGTTTGTATTCGGCATGCTGGCGTTTGCGTCGTGCAGCGCACTGGCCAGCGCATGGGGGGCCTTCTGGCTGCCGTGGCTTTTGGCTGCCGCGGGGCTGGCCGGGCTTTGGGCAAAACGCAGGCCGCTGCTTGCAGCCCTGCGCGCGCCAGACAGGCCCGGGAAAGGCTGGCTGTGTGCGGCTGTGCTGTGCCTGCTGGCGCTGTACTGTGTGGGCGGCGCGCTTCGCTTTGCCCTGCCCGCTGCGGCGGGCGGCGCCGTGGTGCCCCAGCAGGATTTTTTCTGGAACGTGGGCAATGCGCAAAGCTTTCTTCTGGGGTTTCCCCCGCAGGATCTGCGCTTTTCAGGTTATACCCTGACCTATCATTATCTTTCGGAATTGATGGCTGCGGGCCTCTCCATGGCGAGCGGAACGCCCTGCTATGACATGGAGGCCGTGCTGCTTCCGCTGGTGGGCATTTTGTTCACAGCCGCCATGCTGTGGGACCTTGGCCGCATCCTGTACGGCGGCAGCATAAAAAGGGCGGGCCTGCTTTTGGGCCTTGTGTTCCTGTGTGGCGGCGCGGGGCTGTGGAAGGTATTTGAGTACGGGCGCTGCCCGTTTTGGAACCTCAGTGTGTACCATGTGCTCACAAACATCAACGGCATGGGCTTCGGCCTTGGCCTGCTGGCGGCGTTTTTTTCCACAGGCGCCGTGCTGTTCCGGCGCGAGGGGAACGCGCGCCCGGCTTGGCTGTGGGGGCTGAACCTTGCCGCCCTTGCGCTTTTGTGCTTTGCAAAGGGGCCCGTGGCCGGTGTGGCGGTGCTGGCGTTTTTCTGTGCCGCGCTGGTGCGGCTGCCGGGCGCAGGGCGCGGCGGCATGCGCCTGCGCGCGGCCACGCTGGCCTGGGCGCTTATGCTGCTGGCCGGGTTCGGCGCACTGTATGCGGCCTTTTTTTCGGCGGGCGCGGGCACCAGCATCCATTTCAGCGTGTTCGGCACGCTGGAAAAATCTTATTTTTCCAATTTTATCGCCCTTATCCGGGCCAAATGGCCCGCGCTTTTGGGCGCGGCGGCGCCTGTGTTCATGCTGGCGCAGGCCGTGTGCTATGCGCCAGCTGCCATGCCGCTTGCGCTTTTGGGCGGCGTGCGCGATGCGCTGCGCATCTTCCGCCTGCCGGGCGAAAGGCTGATGCTGTACGCCGGGCTGCTGGGCGGCTTTGTCGCGTTTTTCCTGTTCGACCACGAGGCCATGAGCCAGATGTATTTTGCCTTTTTGGGCCTTTTGTGTGCAGACGCGCTGGCGGTGCAGAGTCTGCCCGGCTTTTTGGCCTTTTGCGCGCGGCGCAAAAGGGCTGTGTCGCTGGCGTGCAGGGGCGCTGTGGCCGCGCTGGCGCTGGCGGGCCTTGCAACGGGGTTGTGCACCATGGCGCAGATGGTGCGCGAGACGGTGCCTGTGATGGCGCGCGCGGCGGCGGACGATTCGTGGGACCTCCCCCTGACAGCCGCCGAACAGCAGGCGATGGAATGGGTGCGGCAGAACGTGCCCGAAACGGCGCTGCTGGCCACCAACCGCACGCACACGGGCAAGGCGCTGGAAGGGCTTTCAAATGTGTATTCGGGCTTGAGCGGGCGGCGCTTTTATATGGAGAGCTTCAAGTATGCCAGGTCGAACCTGGGCGTGCCTGAAGGGGAGATTGCCCTGCGGGTGGACGAGATGAAAGCCCTGTTCGGCCCCGGTATTGAGGCACGCGAGGCGGCGGCCTTCTGCCGGGAAAAGGGCATCAGCCATGTGGTGTACTCCGCGCAGGCGGCGCGCTATGGCTGGGACATCACCGAGCAGGCGCAGCCCGGCATCTTTGGCGGCCCGTCTGCGCCTGAGGGGTTCGAAACCGTATATGAAAACGGCGATGTCACAATTTTCAAAGTAACTCAGTAACGGAGGAAATGCCATGAAGGTACTGGTGGTGGGCGGCGGCGGGCGCGAGCACGCCATTATCCGCAAATTGAAGGAGGCGAAGGCTGCGCCGCAGCTTTACTGTGCGCCGGGCAACGGCGGCATTGCGGCAGACGCCGTGTGCGTGCCCATAAAGGCCACGGACGTGCAGGCCATGGTGGCGTGGGCCGTGCAGAATGCCGTGGATTATGTGGTGGTGGCGCCGGACGACCCCCTTGCCCTCGGCATGGTGGACGCGCTGGCGGAAAAGGGCATCCCCGCGTTTGGACCGGATAAGGCCGCGGCGCGCATTGAGGCCAGCAAGGTGTTCTCAAAGGATTTGATGAAAAAATACGGCATCCCCACCGCGCGCTACGAGGCATTCAGCGATGCGGAAAGCGCAAGGGCATATATCCGCGCGCAGGGCAAATACCCGGTGGTGGTAAAGGCGGATGGCCTTGCCCTGGGCAAGGGCGTTCTTATCTGCGAGGACGAGGCGGCGGCCATGGCCGCTGTGAAAAGCATGATGGAGGACGGCGCCTTCGGCGCCTCCGGCAGCCGCGTGGTGGTGGAGGAATTCCTCACCGGGCCCGAGGTGTCTGTGCTGAGCTTTACAGACGGGCAGACGGTGGTGCCCATGGTGTCCAGCATGGACCACAAGCGCGCTCTGGACGGCGACAGGGGCCTGAACACGGGCGGCATGGGTACCATTGCCCCGAACCCCTGCTATACGCCGGAGCTGGCGCAGGCCTGCATGCGCACCATTTTCCAGCCCACCATCGAGGCCATGCGGGCCGAGGGCTGCCCGTTCAGAGGTTGCCTGTACTTTGGCCTGATGCTTACGCCGGACGGCCCGAAGGTGATAGAATACAACTGCCGCTTCGGCGACCCCGAGACGCAGGTGGTGCTGCCGCTGCTGGACGGCGACCTGCTGGAGATTATGCAGGCCACCACGAACGGCACGCTGGCCGGCGTGCCGGTGAAGTGGAAGGCCGCCAGCGCAGCCTGCGTGGTGCTGGCATCGGGCGGGTACCCGCAGAAATATGAGAGCGGAAAGCCCATCACAGGCCTTGTGAACGGCCAGCTGTCCGGCGGCGGGGCCACGGTGTTCCACGCGGGCACAAAGCTGGAGGACGGCGGCCTTGTTACGGCGGGCGGCCGCGTGCTGGGCGTGACGGCCGTGGCCGAAACGCTGCAGGCGGCGGTGAAGGCCGCCTACGCCGCGGCAGAGAACATTCATTTTGAGGGCATGCACATGCGCAGCGACATCGGCGCGCGGGCACTGGCCGCCGGAAAGGAAGGGAACTGAACCATGGCAGTACAGCGTATTTATGTGGAAAAGCGGCCCGAGCACGCAGTGGAGGCAAAGGGCCTTCTGGCAGAGTTCCGCGGCCTGCTGGGCGCAAAGGGCCTGACGGGCCTGCGCATTCTGAACCGCTATGATGTGGAGGGCATGGCGTCCGAGCAGTTCCGCCAAGCGGTGCCCGTGGTGTTTTCCGAGCCGCAGCTGGACGATGTGCATACAGCTATCCCTGAGGGCAGCTTTACGGTGTTTGCCACCGAATACCTGCCCGGCCAGTTCGATCAGCGCGCCGCGTCGGCGGCAGAGTGCGTGGGCCTTCTGTTCGGCGGCGAGCGCCCGGCTGTGGCCACGGCGCGCGTGTTCCTGCTTTCGGGCAGCGTCAGTGCGGCCGAGCTTGCGGCCATCAAAAAATACGTCATCAACCCCGTGGAGGCGCGCGAGGCCTCGCTGGAGGAGAAGAAGACGCTGGCGGCGGAATACCCGGCGCCGGACCATGTCGCCACGCTGACGGGCTTCATCGGGCTGGACAAGCCCGCCCTGGCGGCTATGGTGCAGCAGTACGGCCTTGCCATGGACGCGGATGACGTCGCCTTCTGCCAGGCATATTTCAGAAAAGAGGGGCGCGACCCCACCATCACCGAGCTGCGCATGATAGACACCTATTGGTC
>PPYE01482869.1_pt1 | contig 48425 bp, 37 predicted proteins | sample 1559881 | NCBI WGS metagenome assembly PPYE01 (sample SAMN08240022, study PRJNA423297) | Human gut metagenome, whole genome shotgun sequencing project.
AGAACAGGACTCGAACCTGCATGCCTCTCGACACACGCACCTGAAACGTGCGCGTCTACCATTCCGCCACCTGGGCATTGCTTTTTCGCGCAACTCTTTTCTTTTGCTGAGCGGAAAACGAGACTCGAACTCGCGACCCTAACCTTGGCAAGGTTATGCTCTACCAACTGAGCTATTTCCGCATTGTTTCTACAACCGTTTATCATTTTCCCGATTGCGAGTGCAAAGGTAGTTCTTTTTTCGAAACTACCAAAATTATCGACTATCTTTTTTTGAAAAAGTGACAAAATTCTTTGCCTTCACAGGCCCCATTAAGGTATCTGCCTACCCTCTTTCCGATTAAAACTCCTTGTAAATGAACGTTTCGAAAGGCTTTTGAAACCGTTTCAAAGAACATATTTCAACGGCCTAAAAAACACAAGGACGTTTGACTGAAAACGTACTTGCGTTTCAAGCCAAACGTCCTTGTGTTTTGACTCAAACGCACTTGCGTTTGAATCAAAACGCTTAGGCGTTTTTTCACGAATGCCTAAGCGTTTTTCTAAAGGCTATTTTTTACTATACTTATTAGCACATACGGTCGCGATAATCCTCGTAATGGAAGGTGCGATATACTTCCAGTTCTCCATCAGCATGGAGCAGGGCTATCGAAGGGTGATGAATGCCATTGAACATATTTGTCTTGACCATCGTATAATGAATCATGTCTTCAAATACGATTCGCTCTCCTACCTGTAATTCGTGGTCGAACTTCCAGCTGCCCATATAATCGCCACTCAGGCAACTGTTTCCTCCCAAACGGTAGACATGTTCTTCCCGAGCTGCTGTTTTCACCGCCTCAGCCGGAAGAGATTCGGCATTACGCACTCGTGGCTGATAAGGCATTTCCAGACAGTCGGGCATGTGGCAGGTAAAGCTCACATCCAGAATGGCTGTCCGTATCCCCCGGCTTTCTACTACATCTACCACTGACGCTACCAGCGGACCAGTCTGCCAGGTGAAAGCCGAACCCGGCTCCAGAATAATCTGCAAATGCGGGTAGCGCGACTTCAGTCCCTGCAATAAGCCAATCAAATGGTCTACATCATAATCGGCACGCGTCATCAGGTGACCTCCACCCAGATTCAACCATTTCAACTGAGGGAACCAGCGACTGAATTTTTCCTCGATATGCTGGAGCGTGCGTTCCAGCTCGTAGGAACTCGACTCACAATGACAATGACAGTGGAAACCTTCAATGCCTTCGGGCAACTGCTCCGGCAACAGGTCGGCCGTCACACCGAAACGTGTACCCGGTGCACAAGGGTTATAGAGCTCTACTTCCACTTCCGAATATTCAGGATTGACACGGATTCCGCATGACACATGCTCCGGGTACGCCTTTGCCAGCGGATAAAAACGCTCAAACTGCGACAGGGAGTTGAACGTGATGTGACTGCTGTACTTCAGAAAGGCAGGAAAGTTCTGTGCGGTATAGGCCGGCGAATAAGTATGCGCCTTACTGCCGAACTCTTCGAAAGCCAACCGTGCTTCGTATTCCGAACTGGCCGTGGTGTAACGGATGTATTCCCGGAAAATAGGGAACGACTTCCACATGGCAAAGGCTTTAAATGCCAGAATAATTTCCACTCCCGCCGTATCGGCCACATGCTTAATCAGCGTCAGGTTCTTTCTCAATAAATCTTCTTCCATGACATAACATGGAGAAGGTATCTTATCCCAGTCTTTTATCATTCTTTTTCTCTGTTATTTAGTGCTTGAATCAATTATCTTAAAACGGGCAAATTTCAGCAGCAGCTGTTTCACACCGGCGTGCTGGAACTGTACGGTGGCCTTGCAGTTGTCTCCGCTGCCTTCCACCCGGGTCACTTCCCCTTTGCCGAAGCGTTCATGCTCTATCCACATACCGGCAGAAAGTCCCCCTGCCAACGGACCGGCCGGAGCTGCCGAAGGACTCGCATCAGGTATACGGCGAAGCGTACGAGGAGGTACAAAGCGATAAGGTTCTTCCGGCATCGGCCCGCCATCAAACATAGACAGACCCGTTTCGCGAGGTTCGCGTTCGTAAGATGCACGACTGGCTTCTTTCCGGAAGCGGCTGGCCTTTTCTTCGATGCGCGTACCCATCAGTTCCTCCTGCGGCACCTGCAGGTAACGCACGTCAATATCTTTCAAGAAACGGCTCGGATTACAGAACTCCATCTTCCCGTATTTGAAACGGCTCTTGGCATACGACAAGTAGCAATGGTCTTCAGCCCGTGTCACTGCCACATAAAACAGACGGCGCTCTTCCTCAAGTGCCCGATAGGAAGCAGATGACAGCGGACTCGGGAACAGATTTTCTTCCAGTCCCACCACAAACACATTCGGGAACTCCAGTCCCTTGGCGGAATGAATGGTCATCAGTGTCACTTTCGGCTGTGCTTCCCCCTGCTCTTCATCCTGGTCGGTCAGCAAGGCAATCTCTGAAAGATAGTCCGACAAAAGCACATGCGGGTTTCCTTCTTCCTGACGGCCGTCGCAGAAATCACGCATGCCGTTCACCAGTTCCTCAATGTTTTCCTGACGGCTCATATTCTCCGGCGAACGGTCCTGATAAATCTCCGCCATGATTCCCGAACGTTTCACCAGTTCCATACCCAACGTATAGGCATCCTGCTCACGAGCCAAAGTAACGAATTCCGAAATCAGGTCACGGAATCCCTGCAACTTGGTATAGGTTCCTTTATTCAGTTCCACTCCGTAGCTCAGCGGTTCGCAAAGCACTTTCCACAAGCTCACTTCACAACGTCCGGCCGCCTCGGTCAACTTGCCCAAAGTGGTATTTCCGATTCCTCGTGCCGGATAGTTGATGACACGCTTGAAAGCCTCTTCATCGTGCGGATTCACCGCCAGACGGAAATAGGCCACCACATCCTTCACTTCCTTCCGCTGATAAAACGAGAGTCCTCCATAAATACGGTAAGGTATGCTGCGCTTGCGCAATGCCTCCTCAAAAATACGGCTCTGTGCATTCGTACGGTAAAGAATGGCAAAATCATGATAGGCATATCCCGACTTGGCATGCAGCTGCGCAATCTTGTTGGTCACGATTTCTCCTTCTTCCACATCGCTATAAGCTGCAAACACGCCGATAGGTTCCCCCTTGTCTTTCTCGGAGAACACCTCCTTCTGAATCTGGTCGCGGTTTTTCGCAATCAGGCTGTTCGCCGCATTCACGATGGTCTGCGTGGAGCGGTAATTCTGCTCTAGCTTGAACAACCGTGCATCTTTGTACGTACGGGTAAAATTCAGGATATTATCAATGTTGGCTCCACGGAAGGAATAGATACTCTGGGCATCATCGCCTACCACGCACACAAACTGGTGTTTCTGCGTAAGCTGGAGCACGATGCTGTGCTGTGCAAAATTCGTGTCCTGATACTCATCTACTAAGATGTAACGAAAACGCGCCGCATATTTATCACATATATCCGGACGGGTACGGAACAGCAAATAGGTGTACAGCAGCAGGTCGTCAAAGTCCATCGCGTCACTCTGCCGGCAGCGGTTCCAGTAACGCAGGTAGATTTCATGCAACAGAGGAACCTTTGCTGCCCGGTCGGCTTCTATCAGTTCGGCATTTGCCGCGTATGCCTCTGGCAACACCAGGTGATTCTTGGCATTGCTGATGCGGCCCTGCACCATCCCCGGCTTGTAGACCTTATCGTCCAGGTTCATTTCTTTTATGATGGTTTTCACCAGACTTTTGGAATCCGTCGCATCGTAAATCGTAAAATTGGGAGTAAAACCCAGCGCCTCAGCCTCTGCCCGCAATATCCGTGAAAAAATAGAATGGAAAGTTCCCATCCAGAGATAACGGGCACGCTCCTGCCCCACCTGACGGGCAATACGCTCCTTCATTTCACGAGCGGCCTTATTGGTAAAGGTCAAGGCCAGAATGGACCACGGTTCATAACCGTTGTCCAGCAAATAGGCTATCTTGTATGTCAGCACGCGAGTCTTTCCGGAACCGGCTCCGGCAATCACCAGCGAAGGACCTTCGTTATACAATACCGCCTCGCGCTGACTGTCATTCAGTTCATTCAAATAGTCTGTCATACAGGTCAAAATAAATCTGCCACAAAGATAGCACAAATCCGTCAGTGTCCTAACACTTTTTTCGACTCTCCCCTTAAACAATTTTCTTCCTGAATGTGTTATAATATTCGGTACAGTAAAACAATTACCATCGTATTAAGGTTATAAAAGAAAGGGAGGCTTACCGACTGTCAAATCCGGCAAAGCCTCCCTCTTTTATTTATGTATCCGTAAAATCAGTTCTTGAAACTGTGAATCGGAGCAGGAATTCGTCCACCACGGTTCACAAAAGCTTCACAGCTGAAACGGTTAACCGGCATTACCGGTGCATAGCCCAGCAATCCACCGAACTCTACCGTATCGCCCACTTCCTTTCCTACTACCGGAATGATTCTCACCGCCGTCGTTTTCTGGTTGACCATACCAATGGCCGATTCATCGGCAATCATTCCTGAAATGGTCGCCGCCGAAGTACTACCCGGAATGGCAATCATATCCAAACCTACAGAGCATACACACGTCATAGCTTCCAGTTTTTCGATGGTCAAGGCCCCAGCCACAGCCGCATCAATCATTCCCTGGTCTTCACTGACCGGAATAAACGCACCACTCAGTCCGCCCACGTAAGAAGAAGCCATTACGCCACCCTTCTTCACCTGGTCGTTCAGCAGGGCTAAGGCAGCCGTCGTTCCCGGTGCACCCGGATATTCCAGTCCGATTTCCTGAAGAATCTCTGCCACACTGTCACCCACTGCCGGAGTTGGGGCCAACGAAAGGTCGATAATACCAAACGGCACATTCAAACGGCGAGAAGCTTCCTGTGCCACCAGCTGCCCCACACGCGTAATCTTGAACGCCGTGCGTTTAATAGTTTCACAAAGTACTTCAAAACTTTTGCCACGAATCTGTTCCAGGGCATATTTCACCACACCCGGACCGCTGACACCCACGTTGATGACGGCATCCGGTTCTGAAACACCGTGAAAAGCACCTGCCATAAACGGATTGTCATCCGGAGCATTGCAAAGCACCACCAGTTTAGCACAACCTAATGAGTCACGTTCTTTCGTCATTTCCGCCGTTTCCTTGATGATTTCACCCATCAATTTCACTGCATCCATGTTAATGCCGGTCTTGGTAGAGCCTACATTTATTGAACTACAGATGCGTTCTGTACAAGCCAAAGCCTTCGGAATAGAACGAATCAGCAACTCATCACTACGGCTCATGCCTTTCGACACGATAGCCGAATATCCTCCGATAAAGTTTACACCCAGTTCTCCTGCAGCCTTATCCAGCGTCTTGGCAATCTGCACATAATCATCCGGTGTCTTGCAAGCCGTTCCTCCCACCAATGCAATAGGCGTAATCGAAATACGCTTGTTTACGATAGGAATTCCAAACTCCTTGGAAATGTCCTCACCCGTCTGCACCAGATTCTTTGCCAGACCGGTAATCTTGTTATATATATTCTGACAAAGCACCTCCAGGTTACTGTCCGCACAATCCAGCAGGTTGATACCCATGGTAATGGTACGCACATCCAGGTTCTCCTGCTCTATCATCTTGTTGGTTTCAAGAACCTCAGTTATATTAATCATACCTTTTCCCGTTTTTATTAGATACGATGCATTTTGTCAAAGATTTCTTCACGCTGGCATTTGATCTGTACCCCAATGCCTGAACCGATATTCGTCAGTTCGCTCACCGCCTGTTCAAAAGGCTTTTCCAGCTTGGTCATATCCACAATCATCATCATTGTGAAATACTCCTGCACGATGGTCTGCGAAATATCCAGAATATTCACCTTATTTTCTGCCAGATAGGTACACACCTGAGCAATGATACCTACCGTATCCTTACCCACCACTGTAATAATAGCTTTGTTCACCATTGTTTCTAAAATAAATTGTTGTTTATGCCCCACAAAGGTAGACAATTCTTTCTATGTGTCACCTTTTCAAAAGAATTATTTTCAAGAAAGTTGTGTTTCCATAAAAAACATGACACTTTGCAGGCGCTATCTCAATTTCTTTACAGGCCTTTTGCCTTTGCCTCGTTCCAGATGGCATCCATCTCTTCCAGCGACATATCCTTCAGATTCTTTCCCTCCTTAATGGTATGCGCTTCCAAGTAATTAAAGCGACGGATAAACTTTTGGTTTGTCCGTTCCAGTGCATTGTCCGGATTGATTTTATACAAGCGAGCCGCATTAATCAGGCTGAACATCACATCACCAAATTCGGCCTCTGCCTTATCTTTATCCATCTGACCTACCTCAGCTTCAAACTCGCCTATCTCTTCCTTTACCTTACTCCATACCTGCTCACGCTCTTCCCAGTCAAACCCTACATTGCGGGCTTTGTCCTGAATACGATATGCTTTAATCAATGAAGGAAGGGCATCGGGCACCCCGCTCAATACAGATTTGTTGCCGTCTTTTTCCTTCAATTTAATCTGCTCCCAGTTTTCAGACACTTTTTCTGCCGTATCCGCCTTCATTTCGCCAAATACATGCGGATGGCGGAAAATCAGTTTGTCGCACAATTTGTCGCACACATCCTTGATGTCGAAATCGCCCGTTTCACTGCCAATCTTGGCATAGAATACCACGTGGAGCAATACGTCGCCTAATTCCTTGCAAATATTTTTCTTGTCGTCCTTCATCAGGGCATCACAGAGTTCATACACTTCTTCAATCGTATTCGGACGCAAACTTTCATTAGTCTGTTTACGGTCCCACGGACATTTCACCCGTAACTCGTCCAGCACGTCGAGCAGGCGTCCGAACGCTTCCATCTTTTCTTCTCTTGTATGCATGATTTTCTATTTTTCTGTTTTACCCTGCAAAGGTACGACAAAAAAGCAAATCCTATTTCACTTCTACCTGCCAGTTTATTTCCAGCGGATTGTTTTTCATACGCCACACCACGGGCAGAGACGGATTGTCCCATATCCACATCTCACCTCCTTCATGACGGTCCACTACATGTAATAACGGACGTCCGGCATTCTTTTCCGACTCATCGGCTACCCGGTCATATACCGTCCAGTTAAACTCCATGCTTCCTTTTTCTTTTAATTCCTGCAATGCTTTCTGAGGTAACACATACGCTGTTTCCAAAGATGAGAGCGTCAGGTGATTTCCGTCCTCCGGCTGCAGGAAGCACAACAGCTTTCCGTTTTTCAAGGCCTCCGGTGTCATGGTGTAACTGCCCGACTGCCAGCGCAGGTTGCGTTCAATCCCCCAATTCATCTGTATATTCTCTCCTTGCTGACAGAAAACTACCTGATAACGGCGGGTCTGGCCATGCAACTTAAACACAAACTTCAATGTATCCGATACGGCAGTCTGTGCGGACAGCATGCCCGTGCCCCACAGACATGCCGTTAAAAATCCAAGTAAATATCTTTTTTTCATACGCATCTTACTTATTTATCCAATCCCAGTTCCTTTCCCCAGCTTCCGGGTTTCTTTCCCATTTTCAATACCAGCTCACCTCCGGCCATAATATCCTTGTGACGCAAAGCAGAATATGGATAGTCTTTTCCATTCAATGTCACACCCTGGATATAACAGTTTTTATCCGAAAGTCCTTTGGCCACTACCTTAAATTCCTTTCCTCCTTCCAGATGGAAAGTCGTAGACTCCAGTAACGGAGTATGAATCAGGTAATAATCCTGTCCGGCATTCGGATACAAGCCTATCATGTGGAAAGCCAGCCAGGAAGACATGGCACCCGAGTCATCATTACCCGGCAAACCTACCGGACCGTCGTTATAGTTCTTTGCAATAATCTCACGGATACGGTCGCTTGAGCACCAGGGTTTACCCAGCCAGTGATACAGACAAGGTGTCAGGAAAGACGGTTCGTTATTGACATTGAAGAAACCTTTGTCAAAGAAAATATCCAATCGTTTCTCAAAATCGGCTGCCCCGCCACATTTCTCTATCAGTCCCGGCACATCGTGCGGAATGCTCAACGAATATTCCCATGAGCTGGCCTCATAAAAAAACATGCCCCACCAGGGAGTGTACCACGGTCCTTCGAAGGTAACCGGTGTGTATTTAAACTTCGGCTGCATACGAGCGGAGTGACCGAAAGTTATAGAATCCAACCAGTTTCCTTCCTTGTCGCGCGGCATGATAAAGCCTTTCGCCCCTTCATGCTCATAATCACTACGCCACAAGTTTTTCCAGTTTTCCGACTGTTTCAAATAACGCTGATACAGGTCTTCTTTACCCAAGCCTTTAGCTACCAACGCAATGGCATAATCACAATAAGAATATTCTACCGTACGGTTACCTGCACGGTCAATACCATGAGGTATGTAGCCTAACTCCAGATAAGGAATCAGTCCACCCCGGCCTTCTGCCTCTTCATTTCCACCGGGAGGTACCGTAGCATCCTTCAGCATGGCTTCCAATGCCAGTTCATAATCAATTCCTTTTAATCCTTTCACAAAGGCATCGGCAATCACAATCTCCGCATTCGAACCACCCTGCGTACGGCCGTTACTGTTACCGCTACGTGCATCGGGCATATAACCGTCACGTTTGTAAATGTTTACCAGCGAACGCACAATGTCAGCTTCCCGTTTCGGGTCAATCAAGGTTATCAACGGAGAAGAACTGCGATACGTATCCCAGATAGCATAAAAATCATCATAATAAGGTTCCGGATCACTCCACAGCGGATTCTCGCCCGTACGGTCTACCGGCATCAGCATGGTGTGATACAATCCGGTATAGAACATACGTTTCTTTGCAAGCGGAGTAGACGGATCGATTTCTATCTTTTGAAACAGTTGCTCCCACTGTCCTAACAAATCCTGATGTACCTTTTCAAATGACCAGTGAGGAATTTCGGAATGTGCATTGAATTTTGCTTTCTGCATGCTCAGGAAAGAAATGCCCACTTTCAACTGCACCACTTTATCGTTCTTCGCAAAACGCAACAAGGCACCGGTCTTTTCTGCAGAGTCATACTGCGACTGCGCCTCCGTAATACGGTTACCTTTCCAGGTAAGTGACTGCACAAACGGGCGGTCTGTTTCCGCATAGAAATATACCGTATAAGCCTTTCCGTTGTTCCATCCGCCACGAATACGTGTATAGCCTGCTACTTCATGGTCGGAAAGTACCTGAATTTCAGAACCGACAAACTGCTGCGCCTCGCGTGCATCCGGCACCGGATTTTCTCCCAAGAAGAAACCCGCATCCACTGCCAGCGATTTCAAAGAATCTTCCGGATAAGTAAAACGATAGAAGGAAGCGCGATTGGCAGTAGTGATTTCCGTACGAATACCACTTTGCTTAAACTGCGTGTCATAATATCCCAAACGGATGGTTTCATACTCACGATAATCATAATGGTTAACCCGGTCCATTCCATCTCCAAACGGAGTGACCAGCACATTGCCATACTTGGGGCCTCCCCCCGTCCCACTGACATGTACCTGAGCAAATCCATCCACTCGTTCCGGCATAGGCAACCATCCGCTATTGGGTGAAGGCGTACAATCGGGCGAAGGCTTTACCATGCCATACGGGCACGACGGTCCGATAAATACACGTCCCAGTCCCTCGGAACCGATACGAGGGTCGACATAAGAAGAATACTCATAAGAATCTACGGAAGTTTGTCCTTCCACTGTTCCTACCCCAATGAACCCCAGTAGAAACAAGCATATTGATTTTGTGTTCCACATAAGTAATATAGTTTCAACAAAAGTTTAAGCAAACATTTAATTCTCATTTTAGGCAAAAATAAGGAGAAACACCCAGCCTAAAGAGGAAAATAATGCAAACTAAGAGGGAAATAGTACACTTCAGGAAGTTAATCGCCTGTGATTGTATCTTTTTCCAGGTCAATCACAAAATTCTGACAAGGTTCTCCATTCAGAAAAGCAAGAAAAAGCGTACCCAGCCCGTTCACAATCTCCACTTCTGCCGAACGAAGTGGAGAAGTACGCGCACGGTCAAACAGATAACGATAAGCCGCCAAACGAGTTTCCGGAATATCTTTCAACGCCAGACGCTCCGCATAACGCAAGCGATATACATCAAGCACCAGGTCTTTCATACACCAAGTCCATTCGGCATTATTCGCCTTGTCTTCTCCCGACACGGCTTTCAGCATCCGGGCACCGGTGAAATCCAAGCAGGCCCGCCAGGATTCCGGAAGGTCGCGCGGTATGAATCGCAAGCGAACCAAATCACGAAACTGATAATCACAAAATTCTCCATACGTTCGGGCGGAAAGAATTTCCTTATTCCATACAGGTGAATGTCCTCTCAAACTGTCCGACTGGTATTCTGCCCGATACAAAGGAAACAAGCTATCGAATCCTGGCACCGTGTCCAGCGTCACCGTTTCCACCCGAAATGCCTCATCGCTTTCAATGGTCAGAATCTTATAGGCCGGCACATAGGTTGCAATTGAAGGAACCTGTATATTATATAGATGTTTCCCGTCTTTTCCCTCCCAGATACCAGTATCATTCACGTGCATGTGTCCGGCAAAATGCAAACGAAGTCCGGCTTGCAGAAAAGCCTCACTCACTTCGGCCTCCGTCACACGGTGCAAATCGAAGCGGCGGTTCCCCCACATCCGCCGTACAGATTCCGACACTCCGTCATTGAAATCGACCAACGGATAATGTGAAAATGCTACCAACGTCTTATGGCGTTTCCGTGCTTCTTCTACTACCTTCCGCACCCAAGGCAACAAGAAGGGTTTGTGTTTCAGCACAAGATTATATCCGGCACTGGAACCTTGATAGGTCCACTTTCCCTCCTTCATTTCTTTTGGAAGATAAACTCCCCCGTCAATAGCCAGCAGCCAGAGTCCGTCTACTGGTTCTACCAAGTAGCTGGCATCTGTAGCCGTTAACGAATCACACAGTGTGTAGGTCCGCTTATCCAATACGCTTTCACGGCAGGCTTCTTCGTAAGCATACTTGTCATACGTATAAGAGGTAAAAGGACTTTCCCAATAGCGGTCGTCCTTCCGAGGGAAAAAACCGAAATCGGCATAGCACTCCATCTGCGACACATAACCCGCACACGAATCCTCACGCGTCACACGGCTTCCGTCGGCGGCTAAAAAATGCGTATTCTTTTTTACGAGCCCTAACGGAAGGGCCGGATCGTGATTACCCGTAGTCACAAAAAAACGCATTCCCTTCCCTGCGGCATACGAATTCAGCAGTTCCTTTATTTTTTGCTGATTGAAAAATTGCCCGTCATCCGTCAAATCGCCCGGCAACACTACCCAGCGTATATCTCTGCGAGCTACATCATCAAGAGCAGCTAAAAATGCATAATAATTTTCATTGAACAAGCGGGTGGACTGCACCTGTGCCTCCATAGAACGCACCCGTTCGGCATGGCCGTCCACATCCTGAATATGTGCATCTGAGATAAATGCAATCTGCGTTTGTGCACTGCCTTGCAAAATCATTCCCCACAAACAGATTGCAAGACATATTTTCATTATTTTATTCATAAAGAAGCAGTTGATAATCTCTTGCAAATATAAAGATTTTACAAAAAAGAATGCATGTTACCCGCTTTCTTCAACACAGTATTTTCATCTTTTATACGCCCATAAAATGTTTTTAAAGTCACTATACACTTTCTATGTTTCCCTGCGCGAAACCTTATGTTTTCCGGACGGGAAACGTATAGCTCCGCCACGAGAAACGTACGGTTTGCGTAAGGAAAACATAAAATGCCGTGCTTCATTTCTCCCTACATATAAAGGAGATTATAAATCAATGATTCGGACACTGATGTTCTCCATCCTCATGATGATGGTCACATCCTACACCGGAATCCTGTATCTTTCCAGCCAGATAGGCCTCAGCCACTTCCATCACTGAACCATGGCATCCTCTGATTACTTCTATGCCACAAGCTGAAAGTTTGGCCAGTGCACCAGCCCCCATATTGCCAGCCAGCATCACGGTCACTCCGTCGGCCTGCAATTTGGTAGCGATGTCCGACTTACATCCACACCCTTGCGGAGAAGGGAGCACTTGTGTGCGTGAAATGCGGTTTTCTTCATCCACCGTAAAAATGGTGTAAAACTCACAATGACCGAAATGGTCGTCTATCAGACCGTTTCTTGTAGGTAAAGCTATCTTTTTCATACGCGCTTAATTTGATAATTTATTGACGCAAAGGTAAAGAAAAAATGCCTGTACTTACACTATCGGGGCAGAACAAATGAAGTTTTCGGGCAAAGCCCCCTAAAATCCAAGTAGTTTTATTATTTTTGCAGCCGATTATACGATAAACATAAATAATAAAGATATTATAACCATGGAATTAGCAAGTAAGTACAATCCCGCTGACGTGGAGGGAAAATGGTACCAGTATTGGCTGGACCACAAACTTTTCAGTTCTAAACCCGACGGACGTGAACCTTACACCGTCGTCATTCCTCCCCCTAACGTGACGGGAGTGCTCCACATGGGACACATGCTGAACAATACCATCCAGGATATTCTTGTAAGACGTGCCCGCATGATGGGAAAGAATGCGTGCTGGGTACCGGGTACAGACCATGCATCCATCGCTACTGAAGCAAAGGTGGTAAACCGTCTGGCTCAACAAGGCATCAAGAAAACAGACCTTACGCGTGAAGAGTTCTTGAAACATGCATGGGCGTGGACAGATGAACACGGAGGCATCATTCTGAAGCAGCTCCGCAAACTAGGCGCATCATGCGACTGGGACCGTACGGCTTTCACCATGGACGAAACCCGTAGCAAGAGCGTAATCAAGGTATTCGTGGACCTTTATAACAAGGGACTAATTTACCGTGGCGTACGTATGGTAAACTGGGACCCGAAAGCACTGACTGCCCTGTCTGACGAAGAAGTAATCTACAAAGAAGAGCATAGCAAACTGTATTACCTGCGTTATTACGTAGCTGATGACGACATGAGCGGTGAAACAGGAGCTGAAGGTGAAATCGTACACCGCGACGCACAGGGCCGCCGTTATGCCGTAGTAGCTACAACTCGTCCGGAAACCATCATGGGTGATACAGCGATGTGTATCAACCCGGCAGACCCGAAGAACCAGTGGCTGAAAGGTAAGAAAGTTATCGTTCCGCTGGTAGGACGTGTGATTCCGGTTATTGAAGACAGCTATGTAGACATTGAATTCGGTACTGGTTGTTTGAAAGTTACTCCGGCACACGACGTGAACGACTACATGCTAGGAGAAAAATATAACCTTCCTTCTATTGATATTTTCAATGACAACGGTACACTGAGTGAAGCTGCAGGACTGTATGTAGGTATGGACCGCTTCGACGTACGTGCACAGATTGAAAAAGACCTGGATGCAGCAGGATTGTTGGAAAAGGTAGAAGCTTATACAAATAAGGTAGGTTTCTCTGAACGTACCAACGTAGCCATCGAACCGAAACTGTCTATGCAGTGGTTCCTCAAGATGCAGCACTTCGCTGATATGGCATTGCCGCCGGTAATGAACGACGAATTGAAGTTCTACCCTGCCAAATATAAAAATACATATCGCAACTGGCTAGAAAACATCAAAGACTGGTGTATCAGCCGTCAGCTGTGGTGGGGACACCGTATTCCGGCTTACTACTTGCCGAAAGGTGGTTTCGTAGTAGCTGAAACTCCGGAACAGGCATTGGAACTGGCTAAGGAAAAAACCGGAGACGCAAACCTGAAGATGGAAGATTTGCGTCAGGAGGATGACTGCCTCGACACCTGGTTCTCTTCATGGTTGTGGCCGATTTCATTGTTCGACGGTATCAATAACCCAGGCAACGAAGAAATCAAGTACTACTACCCGACTGCCGACCTGGTAACCGGACCGGACATCATTTTCTTCTGGGTAGCACGTATGATTATGGCTGGCTACGAATACATGGGCGACATGCCGTTCCGCAACGTATACTTCACCGGTATCGTACGCGACAAGATTGGCCGTAAGATGTCAAAGTCACTCGGTAACTCACCCGACCCGCTGGAACTGATTGAACAGTTCGGTGCTGACGGTGTACGTATGGGTATGATGCTGGCTGCTCCTGCCGGAAACGATATTCTCTTCGATGAAGCACTTTGCGAACAAGGACGTAACTTCAACAACAAGATATGGAATGCCTTCCGTCTGGTAAAAGGCTGGCAGATAGCCGACATCGAACAGCCGGAATATGCCAAACTGGCTACTGAATGGTTTGACTCTATGCTGGCCAAGACCGCAGAAGAAGTAAACGACCTCTTCGGCAAATACCGTCTGAGCGAAGCATTGATGGCTGTATATAAGTTGTTCTGGGACGAATTCTCAAGCTGGTATCTAGAAATGGTAAAACCTGCATACGGACAGCCTATCGACAAGGTAACCTACGAAAAGACATTAGCATTCTTTGAAACCTTGCTGAAACTGCTCCATCCGTTCATGCCGTTCATCACAGAAGAGTTGTGGCAGCACATTTACGACCGTCAGCCGGGCGAAAGCATCATGACACAGACGCTCGTAAAAGACATGCCTTACAACGAAGCACTGATTGCACAGTTTGAAGCAGTGAAAGAAGTAATCAGTGGTATCCGTACCATCCGTCTGCAAAAGAACATTGCTCAGAAAGAAGCTTTGGCACTTGAAGTAACTGGAGAAAATCCGGTAGCCGGCTTTGGTTCTGTAATTGCCAAACTCTGCAACTTGTCAGAAATCAAGCAGGTAGAAACCAAGGCGGAAGGAGCTGCTGCCTTCATGGTGGGTACTACAGAATATGCCGTACCATTGGGTAACCTGATCAATGTAGAAGAAGAGCTGAAGAAACTGGAAGCTGACCTGAAATATCAGGAAGGATTCCTGCAAAGCGTAATGAAAAAGCTGAGCAACGAAAAGTTTGTCAGCAAGGCTCCGGCCAATGTCATTGAAATGGAACGCAAGAAACAGGCTGACGCCGAAACGAAAATTGCGGCATTGAAAGAAAGCATTGCAGCACTGAAGCGTTAAGTTTTTAGCCGAGAAATATTTATTTATAAGGGCTGTCACATGACACTGTGGCAGCCCTTATTTTATAGCATAAAAGACAAATTGTCAGACACTACTGACAAGGGAACAAGTCCTATTGTCAGCTTATCCTCATACATTGATTTATGTCAATAAAAAGAGGAAAAAATAAAATTATATGCTTTAAAACATGTTTTTCAAAAAAAAGGCATTACCTTTGCAGTGTAATAAAACGAACGAAGAAACCTGAAAGGGTTCTAAAGAAAAGGATAAAAAGATTAAGGATAACAACAATAGGTAACAAAGGTTTAAAAGGTCCTCTGCGAAGAGAGCACCTCAAAAAAACAATAACTAAACTAGAGATTAAGATACAATAGGTACTAACAAAAAAGCAAATGAAAGGATAACAGTTATGAAAAAGGTAACAAAGATTTTCAAGAAGATTGCAAATGCAGATCCTATGATCTGGGGGTACATCATGTTGAGTGAAAACGCTCACACGAAGTAACCCGCTGCCGATGATTGGCGGATTTATTATGATTCGAAAACAAAACAATTGACAATAGAAAGTCCGGAAATCTATTTTCTGACAATATGCAGAAGATGAGATTTCCGGACTTTTTTATTTTCTCTACTGCAATCTATCGAATCGGTTGCAACTTGATAATTTCCCCTAATTCAGGAATAATGACCGGCATACCCCGTTTCTTGGCTTCCGCCGCAAACACATGAGGAGGATCGAACAAGGGTTCATCGGAAAGGTCGAAAGTGCCATAATGCATCGGAATTGTAACCTTTGCATGCAAATCAGCCGAAGCAGTTAATGCATCGTAGGGAGATATATGATTCGGCTTCATAAACCAGCGAGGCTTGTAGGCTCCAATTCCTACCATGCAATAATCTATGTGAGAAAAAAATCCAGCAATTTCTTCGAAATGCCGGGCATATCCGGTATCTCCACTATTGTAGATGGTAATACCATCTCCCTGAATCATAAAGGAGCCCCACAAGCGCTCTCCTCCATCGCTCACACCACGCTTGCTCCAGTGCTGGGCAGGTAAGAAAGTCAAACGAAAATCACCGTCGGCATACTGTTCATACCATGCGGCTTCTATCACTTCCAGATTGGAAAACCAGCTTTTTATCAAAGTTCCCGTGTTCAAGCCACAAAAAAGTTTAAGTTGAGGGTTATCTGCTACCAGACGTGCTACACTCGGTTTATCCAAATGGTCAAAATGATCGTGACTAATAAGCAGATAGTCTATCTGACGAAAGATAGACGGATCGGCAGGGAAGTGGCTTCGGCGTTTGACAAACGGAATACTTCCATACACAGGATCAATCATCAAACGCTTTCCACCCAGTTGAAGAAAAAAAGAGTTATGTCCCAGCCAAATCAATGAATTACCTACCACTTTCTCCAAAGAAGTAAGATAACATACTTTAGGATTCCATTTGATTGTACGTTTTTCTTTCCGCTGAGGATTAGGAGAGAATCGCCATTTCAGGACACTTCCCACCCCTGGTTTCCAACGGTGCTGACGGTTAAAAAACTTACCATTCACGGTTGGATTCCCTCTCCAATGAGGATGTATGCTCCGCAACCCCTCATTCCGGCGGAACGTGATTCGCTCTCCCATTCTGTCGGAATTTAACGTTCCAGCAAATCCTTCAAAAAGGCATCCAATTCTTCGTCCAGCCCTTTTAACAATTCATCATTCAGCAACAAGGTATCATCTTCGTCCACCAGAAGCAGTTCGGCTACCGTTTCTTTGTCTTCATCTACCAACACAAAAGAATAAGGCTTCATCAGACAAAGCTTCTCCAGTTTCCCACTTTCTTTCAAGGTCTCAACCTCTGCACGAAGAATCGGTTCGACTACAATATAGAAGTCATCACTCTCATATTCTACCCACTCATTGATAATCGTACGCGATAATTCCTGATCGTCATCATCGAAAATAATCAGCTCACCACTTTCTGAATTTGGTTGCAAATGAATATCTGTAACGACCGTTTCATCTCCTCCTGATGTATACCGGCAAAGGGCTGTTTTCAGAGCCGAGACTATTGAAGCACGTGATTGTTCACTTATTTTCATAGGCTATATTCTTTTTTATGTACTCAAATGTACAAAAAAAATGAATCGAACAAGATATTATTAATTGAATTTGTTACCAAAACGTGCCATTTGGAGGTTCAGTAACTGAAAATCCTTAGCCCGCTCCTGTAAAATTGTAGAATAAAAGAGAGCAGCACGTTCTTCTTCCGAACCTTTAGAAGCACAACTTTTTGCCTTTTCAATCCAAGAAACAGCCTCATTCATCTTTCCTTGTACCTCACATGCCAAAGCCATATTGAAAGCGGCACGCGATTTTAATTTTCCCTTTTTCAATGACTTGTATAAGTTCTCCCACGAACGACCGGCTTCCTGCCAGTCTCCTTCACGCAATGAAACTGCCGCATCACGCATATCCGGATTTCCTCCATCAAAATAAATTCTCTCCACACTCTTCCAATGAGGCACCAACTGATTTACGAGTGTAAAGCCTGTATGCTGAGAAGCTTCATTCACTACATCATGATCAGACAGTGCAGGATTCAAATCCCACAACAAGCTGTCCACCTTGTTGATGGTCACAACAGGCATTACCCGAGATGGAATGTATGCACGCAACACCGGACGAATTTTCAAGTCAAAAGCAGCAAAAGGAGCCATCAACCCCGGATAATATACCTCTTTCTTTCTGGTCAGCAATTGGATTCTGTCTACAGAAAGAATCATGTCTACACCAAGCACCTGGGTCAGACTATCTACCACTGGCTGAGGAAGAATTTCTCCTCCCGTCAACTCTTGTGTAATCACCGAATCAGAAATAACTACCTGATGAAAATAACGGCTGTCTGCCAACCCTCCCGCCAGACTTTCCGATAACACTTTTCCATCTCCTTCCAGTCTTCCCAATGTCAATAAATCCTTCTTAGGAAAAGGAATGGCAGGTGCATGATTCACTACCGCTACAGTACGGACTTGCTCAGGAAAAGTGACTTCTGCGGGATATAACTGATCAAATGTAAAAGACTGAAGCCCTCCGCATGAAGCCAGCACGGTAGCAGCAAAAAGGATTCCGGCCATGATGTATTTCTTCATAATTCACTACTTTTTTGTTCGCAAACAAAAATAATAAATAAAAAAGACACGGATTCCATCGTTTTCACAGATTATTCTAAATTAAGAAATAAAAATCTGCAAACGGTGAAAACCGTGTCTCAAATATCTCAGTCAAATGCTTAATCAGGCATTCTTCCCGTGACAGTTCTTATATTTTAATCCGCTGCCACAAGGACATGGATCATTGCGACCGACTGTCTTTTCTGCGCGATAAGGCTCTTGCTTCTGTTCACGAGTATCGCGACCAGCCGCTTCACGCTGATCTGGGTCAGTCAAATCCTGCTTTTCTTCACGATATTGCTGGCGGGGAGCCTGAGGTTCGGGAGCTGCTTCACGCACTTGTTCCGGCTCCTGTACCGGTATCTGACCACGCATCAACACTGAAATGGTATTGTTGTTTATCTTGTTGACCATGTTATCAAACAAGTTTACAGATTCCAGCTTGAAAATCAACAGCGGGTCTTTCTGCTCATAGCTTGCGTTCTGTACAGAATGCTTCAGTTCATCCAGTTCACGCAAGTTTTCTTTCCAGGCATCGTCAATTGTATGCAACAAGATGGCTTTTTCGAACGACTTCACAATTTCTTTCGATTCGCTTTCGTATGCAGCTTTCAAGTTTACTGAAATGTTGTACATACGCTTGCCATCGGTAATAGGTATCATGATATTCTCGTACATGTGTCCCTGAGCCTCATATACCTGCTTGATAACCGGATTAGCAATCTGGGCCATACGTTCAGTCTTACGTTTGAACAATGCCATAGCTTCCTGGAAAGTCTGCTCTGCCAAATCGTCTTTCTTCTTGGAACGGAAATCTTCTTCAGTAAACGGAGCTTCCATAGCCAGTACCTGAAGAATTTCCATCTTGGCATCATCATAAGTCGGCTGCTGTACGGCATTGTAGCAACGTTCCCAAATCATATCCACAATATCCATTCCGATACGTTCCCCCATAAGTGCATGGCGACGTTTGGTGTAAACCACTGTACGCTGCTTGTTCATCACGTCATCGTATTCCAACAGACGTTTACGAATACCAAAGTTGTTTTCTTCCACCTTCTTCTGCGCACGTTCAATGGAGTTAGAAATCATCTTGTGTTCAATCATTTCTCCTTCCTTGAATCCTAACTTATCCATCACAGTAGCAATACGGTCGGATGAGAACAGACGCATCAAATCGTCTTCCAACGACACAAAGAATACAGAAGAACCCGGGTCTCCCTGACGTCCGGCACGACCACGCAACTGACGGTCTACACGACGTGATTCGTGACGTTCTGTACCAATAATGGCCAAACCACCGGCAGCTTTCACTTCTGCGCTCAGCTTAATATCGGTACCACGACCAGCCATGTTCGTAGCAATAGTTACCGTAGAACTCTGACCTGCTTTCGCTACAATTTCAGCTTCCTTCTGGTGTAACTTCGCATTCAATACATTATGCTCAATCTTACGCAAGGTAAGCATTTTGCTCAACATTTCTGAAATTTCTACTGAAGTAGTACCTACCAGCACCGGACGACCAGCCTGGACCATCTTTTCAATTTCTTCGATTACGGCTTTATATTTCTCACGTTTCGTTTTATAAACGCGGTCGTTCATATCGATACGGGCAATCGGACGGTTTGTCGGAATCACCACTACATCCAACTTATAGATATCCCAAAACTCTCCAGCTTCTGTCTCTGCAGTACCGGTCATACCAGACAACTTATGGTACATACGGAAGTAGTTCTGCAAGGTGATAGTGGCAAAAGTCTGTGTGGCAGCTTCGACCTTCACGCCTTCCTTGGCTTCTACCGCCTGGTGCAGACCATCACTCCAACGACGGCCATCCATGATACGTCCAGTCTGTTCGTCGACAATCTTTACCTGACCATCCATTACCACATAGTCCGTATCTTTTTCGAACATGGTATATGCCTTCAACAGCTGGTTAATGGTGTGTACACGTTCTGCTTTAATAGCGTAATTGGTCATCAACTCATCCTTCTTAGCCAGACGTTCTTCATCAGACAGCCCTTTCTGATTTTCAAGTTCAGACAACTGAGCTGCAATATCAGGAAGTACGAACAAGGTAGGATCCTGTGAGTTACCAGTAATCAGGTCTACACCTTTATCAGTCAAATCTACGCTCTTCAGTTTTTCATCAATCACAAAATACAAAGGTTCTACCGCTTCCGGCATACGCTTGTTATTCTGTTCCATGTAGATTTCTTCTGTCTTCAGCATGCCAGCTTTAATACCCGGTTCACTCAGGAATTTAATCAACGGCTTGTTTTTAGGCAATGCCTTGTGGCTACGGAAAAGGGCGAGGAAACCTGCTTCCTGATCTTCCTTCTTATCTGAAGCAATCAAACGTTTGGCATCGGCCAGATACTGGGTAGCTAGTTTACGCTGTGCTTCTACCAGACGTTCTACCAACGGACGAAGTACTTCAAATAATTGCTGGTCGCCTTTAGGTACCGGACCTGAAATAATCAACGGTGTACGTGCATCGTCAATCAATACAGAGTCCACCTCATCGACAATGGCATAATTATGCTTGCGCTGTACCAAATCCTTCGGAGAAACAGCCATATTATCACGCAAATAATCGAAACCGAATTCATTGTTGGTACCAAAAGTAATATCTGCCATATACGCACGCCGACGAGCTTCAGAGTTAGGCTGATGCTTATCAATACAATCTACGCTCAGGCCATGGAACATATAGAGCGGGCCCATCCATTCAGAGTCACGTTTTGCCAAATAATCGTTGACAGTTACCACGTGTACGCCATTACCCGTCAAGGCATTCAGGAACACCGGAAGCGTTGCTACCAAAGTCTTACCTTCACCGGTTGCCATTTCTGCAATCTTACCCTGATGCAATACCACACCACCAAACAACTGTACATCGTAATGTACCATGTTCCAGGTCATTTCGTTTCCACCTGCTTTCCAATGGTTCTTCCAGATAGCCTTGTCACCTTCAATGCGAACAAAGTCACGTCCCTGTGCAGCAAGTTCACGGTCAAAATCGCTGGCAGTTACTTCCAGTTCTTCATTTTCCGACAAACGGCGAGCCGTATCTTTTACGATAGAAAAAGCTGTTGGTAACACTTCATTAAGTGCTTTCTCGTATTTTTCCAGAACTTCTTTCTCCAACTTATCAATCTGAGAGAAAATAGCCTCACGTTTTTCAAGGTCAGTAGATTCAATCGTAGCTTTCAGCTCTTCAATCTTTTTATTTTCTTCTGCGGCTGAATCCTTGATAAACTTCTTTAACTCTTCTGTTTTCGCACGTAGTTCATCATTCGTCAACTTGGAAATTTCCGGATAAACGGCTTTTACCTTTTCTACCCATGGCTGAATTTCCTTCATGTCACGAGTCGCCTTATTTCCGAATAGCTTGCTTATAAATTCATTAAATCCCATTGTATATTTCTTTTTATTATTTACTAATTAATTATTTTTAAAAATCCTACTGCTACAAAGATAGGCAAATTATAAATTATTCGCATACTATTTATTTACGAATATTAATCATTGGAGCCTCCGAACAAGCATTTGGCGCTCGTATGCGCATGAAATGAGCTAAGGTGGGGACAATTGAAGTAATTTTTACCGGAGAATAAAGCTTTTCAGGCTTTACATCAAATCCCATAAACACAAGCGGAGCCGCAGTATATGCTTCACGAACCACTTCTATCTTCTGAGAATATTCGTTGACCACGGACCATCCCGGCATTACTTCCACATAAATGTCGCCCGAGCAATTTGGATTATATGTATTTCGAATTTTTCCTATCTTAGGAGTCCAGGCTCCCAAAAGCAAACGCTGTGCGGAATAAGCATTCTGCACCCCACTCATTTGCACCACAAATTCAGAGGAACGCGTCATCACTTCCACCAAATTCAACTTGCGCTCTTCTATCAGTTTGTGATTCAAGTAAATTTGTCGGTCATAATACGTCTCCACATATTGCCCTTGTCCATAAAGAGCCATTAAATACATGTTCAGCAAAGCCGCACAGCGCTTGATGTGAAATTCTCCACCCGGAATTTTGTATTTAACCGGATCTACTGGTTCCGGATCGGTATAGCCTGTAGAAGTGATAAAGAATAATGTATTACGAAGCCCGATCTTACGGTCTATCAAATCCAACAAATCTCCAATACTATTATCCAAACGGACATACATGTCCTGTATTTCCATCGCATACTCCGTATTGGGCTTGTGATCATAATTTCCTGCATAATAAGACAATGTCAACAAATCTGGTGCTGCATCCTGTCCGATTTGCGTATTACTAAAACACGCATTCACCAGACGGTTTACCTCGTCATTTATATATGGGCTTGTTTTGAATTTCTTGTATTTATCCAGACGTTCATCCGAGAAATTATGCTTAAAGCTAAGCTGTTTGGTTTCAGTAGTGATATACTGATAAGAAGTTACCGGCAAATAAGGAAGCCACTCCAAATTATCAATGCGAAAATCAAGTCCTTCCCTATCATTATAATTGCTTACCCACAACGGGCAATCTCCATAATAAGTCGTACCAGCCCACTTCCCGGTTTCATCATTCAACCAGAAAGCACCATTTGCTGCATGTCCGGCAGCCAAAATAGCCATTTCACGAGTCGGTGCAATAGAATAAACTTCAGCTCGTCCCTGAGTAGCAACCTTCAACTCATCCGACAAAGTGGAACAACGCAACAACTTAGCAGAAGAGTTTTCCGATGTGTATACCCCCATAAAATTCTGGTCATCTACCGATTTTATAATCCGTAAAGACCCGCGATCCATCCAGCGATTAGAAGGAATGCCATTATAATAAGGTGTAGTACCTGTATAAATCGAAGCCGTAGCAGACGAACGGTCTACATTGATAAAATCATATTCAGCATTGGTATATATGCGTCCTTCCTTTAAAAGGCGTTTAAACCCTCTCTCCCCATACAATGCCGAAAAAGCTTCTATGTAGTCTGCCCTCAACTGGTCAATCGTCAATCCCACCACCAACCTTGGAACTGGAGAAGGAGATTGCGCCTGAATACCAGAGATGACAAATACAGTCAATAAAGATGTCAGTATACGTTCTTTCATTACTTTTTATTCAATACTAATACATGGCTTGCAGCATTTACCAGCAAACCGAGTGCCAAAGGTAATACTGTTAAATTAAAATCTTGCGGTAAAAACGGGAATAGCACCATAAAAAGTGTTAAATACACAAGATTGCAAGTATGATACAAGTCTTTTTTATGTTTTAACTCACGATAAATCATAAAAGGCAGGTAAAACAATGGCAACGGATTAAACAAGACCAGCAACCAGTTTGAGCCTACAGTTGGATGAGAAGAGACAAAAAACAGGAAAGCAATAATACAACCGGCTATTCCTTGAGCTGCATACAATAACATATCCCATCCCCAGAAAATCGTTTGCTTCTTCCACTGAAAAAATCCGACAATTACATTCAAAAGCAAAAATAAAGTAGCAGCTACCATCGGACTTATTCCCCAGGAAGATTCTGCTTCCAGTTCTGCATCCACAATCTTTTCCTCATGCAAGACCAAAGGCCGTCTGCCCCCGTCGGAACTCTGGATGTATGCATGCTGTGCAAAATAACGCATATAAAACGGAGCAAACATTTGCTGCCTTATATCTATCGGCTTATCAGCCTCCGCACCAAGACATAAATCTATACCCAATTCATCCCACGGAGAAGCTTTGGTAAATTCATGTACAATTCCCCTGAATGTTTTATGCCAACTTACGGAAGGGTACACGACTTTTCCCTGAATGCTTCTTTCTATCTGATCACGAGCACGAGTCGTACAATTATCATAGAAGTAATTATAACGATAAATCCTGTTTTCCGGAAGATAATTATCCTGAAGCAATTTCAGCAAAGACATTTTCTCCGAGTATGTCAAATTCAGAACCTGCTGATAAACTGAAGAACCTCTGAATGCATATTCCGATTCAAAATAAGGATAAGGTGTAATTCCCAACTGGTAGTCCGTTTCACCTTTTACAAAACGATAGACAAAATGCGGCGTATTGAAACTAAACATACCATAATTAAATACCAGATCCACTCCTCTAGAAAAATTCTGATAACGAATGGCCGTATGACCAAAAAGTGCATAGATTTCATTGCCTGGCGCACAAGTCAACAAGCTAAACTGCACGCTATCAGTTTGCGGTATTCTTTCCATATTATCAGAAATCCCCCCCTTAACCTTCACCGGAGAAAAAAGGCAACTCATCAAAACAGCCCAACACAGAAAAACAAATTTCCTTTTCATAAACAAATGCAAATATTAACCAGACACCAGCATCTCCTGAAGTATCTGGATAATTCATAATATTTTTCCGCATGCAAAAATACACGGATTCTAGCATAAGAGCGAAATAAATAATCAGTTTTATTGATGTACATATCCAAAATTTTATCTTACTTTGCAGGCAAAACAAAGAAAGGAAACGTGAATCTAGTAATTGATATCGGTAATACTGTAGCAAAACTGGCAGTATTTGATGGTGATAAAGTGGTGGAAGTTTTAAGAGGGTCCAATCATTCGCTGGACTGGCTGTCAATGTTATGCAACAAATATCCAATTGAAAGAGGTATCATTGCATCAGTTATCACACTCAGCAATACAATACGGCGCCAATTGGCCGGAGTACCATTTGAAATCATTGAGCTGAGCCACCAGACCCCTATACCCATCCACAATTTATATAAAACACCTGAAACTTTGGGTATGGACCGACTAGCTGCCGTAGTAGGTGCCAATTATCTTTCGCCAGGAAAAAATCTGTTGGTAGTAGATGCTGGGACCGCACTAACCTATGAATTTATAGATGCAGAAGGGAATTACTGGGGAGGGAACATCTCGCCTGGAATATACACTCGTTTTAAGACACTGAACGCCTGTTGCGACAAACTTCCTTTGATTGAAAGGAAAGGTGAAACGCCCGAATTTGGATTTGATACGGAGACAGCAATCCGTGCCGGAGTCATCAGAGGAATAGAATTCGAAATTATTGGCTACATCACCCTGCTGCAAAAGAAATATCCCGACCTTTTGGTTTTTTTAACTGGAGGAGATAAATTTTCTTTTGATACAAATTTAAAAAGTATCATCTTTGCAGATAGATTTTTAGTATTGAAAGGTTTAAACAGAATATTGAATTATAATGTTAAGTAAAAAAATATTTGTTGGTTCATGGCTTTTAGCTAGCTCTATAGTGGTGTGCGCGCAAATAAGCACTAACTCACCTTATACACGTTATGGACTTGGGGACATGTTCGACCAGAGCTTTACAAACAATGCAGCAATGGGAGGAGTAGGCTATGCGCTCCGGACACCCGAGCATATAAATGCCATGAATCCAGCTTCTTATACGGCTGTCGATTCTCTTTCTTTTATTTTTGATGCCGGAATGTCTTTAAAAAGCTCCAACTTTCAGGAAGGGAAATACAAAGCCAATGCCAAAAACTCCAGCTTCGACTATATTGGTATGCAGTTTCGCTTGCACCCCAGATTGGGTATGACAATTGGATACACTCCTTTTTCTACAGTCGGATATAACTTTACCCGTTCAAAAGGAATAGAGAACAGCAGCGATGTCACCATATCCAATAATTTTTACGGAGATGGAGGATTGCAGCAAATTTTTGGAGGTATTGGATTCAAGATTCTGGATAATTTATCTATCGGTGCTAATATCGGTTATTTGTATGGTAAGCTCAATTACCAGACTACAGCCACTCTCAGCAACGGTGGTGACCAGACCATAACCTACAATACGGTATCTATCAGCAGCTATAACGCAAGTTTCGGTCTTCAATATACTCAGCCGATAAACAAACAAAATGAATTGACATTAGGTCTTACTTATAGCTTAGGACATACCTTAAACGGACATGACACCCAAGGCACGCAGATTACTAACGGTACTAATTATTCTGTCGTAAACCAGCAGCAAATAGATGACTCTTACGGAATACCTCATATATATGGAGGAGGTTTAGCCTGGAAACATAAAAAGAATCTGACAGTAGAAGTTGATTACACGCTACAAAAATGGAGCGGAGTAAAATACAACAATCGGACAGATTTATACCAGGACCGCTCTAAAGTAGCTATCGGGGCAGAATTTTTACCAAAAGAATTCGGACGAAACTATTTTAGCCGTATACGCTATAGAGCGGGTGCTTATTATGCGAATTCTAATCTCCAAATTCCAGTGTCACAAAACATGATAGATGGTCCTAAAGAATATGGCGTTAGTGTTGGATTAGGTTTACCTTTAAAGCTATACCAACGAAACAGCGTATTAAGTATTACCGGACAATACATCCATGCCAATCCTTCTGTAAGCGACATGCTATCAGAAAACCGATTTGTCTTAAAGATTGGATTGACATTCAACGAACACTGGTTCATGAAATGGAGAGTAAATTAATATGAAAATAAACACAATGAACAACTAATCTTACATACGATGAAAATGAAAATGTTTACAATGCTGTGTGCTTTATCTTTGGGTACCACAGCAGCTTTCGCTCAGAAAGGTGTAGAAGACGGATCTCGTTTCGGACATGGAGAAGACAGTATCCGTTGTTTGCAGAACATCAGTATTTACAGTGAGTACGTAAAAACTGACAACTTTACAGATGCATACAAGCCTTGGATGGCTGTATTTACAGAAGCACCTTTAGCTCAGGTAAGTACTTATACAAACGGAGCTAAAATTTTACGTGCTCTGATTGCTAGCTCTAAAGATGCAGCTCAGCAGAAAAAGTATTTGGAGGAATTGATGGCTGTACATGACCAACGTATCAAGTACCTTGACGGACTGAACCAGTTAGTAAAAACTCCGGCAACAAAAGGTTCTATACTTGGTATGAAAGCTCATGATTACATCATTTTTTCAGGAGCTAATGTAGATGTAAATAAGGCTTATCAAATGATAAAAGAAGCTGTTGACTTGGAAAAGGCGACATCAGACTACTTTATGTTCCAGGATTTGATGGACATCTCTGCACGTAAATTAAAAAGCGATGACACTCATAAAGAGCAATTCATTCAAGATTACCTGACAGCATCTGGCTATGCAGATGAAGCTCTGAAAGCAGCAACTAAAGAAAGAGATAAAAAACTGCTGAAAACAGCGAAAGATAACGTAGATGCATATTTCATCAACAGTGGTGCTGCAAGTTGTGAAAATCTGCAGGCTATTTACGGTCCGAAAGTAAGTCAGAACAAGACAAACCTGGATTATCTGAAGCAAGTGATTAACGTAATGCAGATGTTGAAATGTACAGAAGAAGAAGCTTATTTCGTTGCTTCTGAAGCTGCACATGCGATGGAACCTACCGCAGCAACAGCTGCTGGATGTGCTTACATGTACTACAAGAGAGGTGACTTAGACAAGAGCGTACAATACTTCGATCAGGCTATCGAACTGGAACAGGAAGCTGAAAAGAAAGCAGATTATGCGTATAGTGCAGCAGTGGTATTGTTCAGCAAAAAACAGTTGAGCAAGGCTAAACAATATGCCAACAAAGCTATCTCTTTCAACGGAAACTACGGAAAGGCTTACATCCTGATTGCACAGATGTACGCATCAAGCCCGAACTGGAGCGACGAAGCAGCTTTGAACAAATGTACTTACTTTGCAGCTATCGATAAATTGCAGCGCGCAAAGAGTGTAGATCCTAGTGTAGCGGAAGAAGCTCAGAAACTGATCAACACATACGCCGGACATACTCCGAAAGATGAAGACCTTTTCTTCCTTGGCTTGAAGAAAGGTAACTCGGTAACAATCGGTGGATGGATTGGTGAAACAACAACCATCAGATAAGTATATGTCAATCAGACTTAAAGAACACATATATAAATTATTTATCAACATAACAGTTGCCACATGGGCAACTGTTATGTTTCTTTTTGTTCCTGCATGCGGAAACAAAGAGAAACCTACTGCTGCAGCCGTAAAAGAAGGAGATTCTCTTCCCGACATGCGTACTACAGGAGTAACCACCCTCGTGTCTGACTCAGGAATGATCAGATACAAGATTATTACAGCAGAATGGCTTATCTACAGCCACCGGAATCCTCCGTTCTGGGCGTTTGAAAAAGGAATCTATCTGGAGAAATTCGACAGCCTTTTCCATGTAGATGCAAGTATCAAAGCTGACACAGCTTATTACTACGAACCCAAAAAACTATGGGAGTTACGTGGAAACGTCCATATTCAAAGCCAAAGAGGCGACAAATTCGACACGGAACTAATGTTCTGGGATCAGGACAAAGAGAAAATCTATTCTGATAAATTTATCCGAATCGAACAAGTTGACAAGGTACTGACTGGATACGGTTTCGAATCCAATCAGCAAATGACCGAATACCAAATCTATAACAATACGGGAATCTTTACCGTTGAAGACAATGCTGTTCAGGCAGACAGCGCACAAACTTCCAAATAAAATTATTAGTATGGAGCTTATCATCCAACTACTTATATCTATGGTGTTTTCAGCCTATTTCTCAGGTATGGAAATCGCCTTTGTTTCTTCCAACAAATTACGTTTTGAAATGGAAAAGACGAACAATGTATCGTCTTATATCCTTTCCGTATTCTATCGGCACTCTAATAATTTCATTTCGACCATGCTGGTAGGAAACAACATCGCATTGGTCATCTATGGTATTTTGATGGCTCAACTTATTGAACATTATATACTTGCTGATGTGATTTCAAATCAGGCACTGCTCGTTCCTATAGAAACCGTAATTTCTACACTGATTATTCTTGTCACCGGAGAATTTCTTCCCAAAACACTCTTCAAGATTAATCCCAACGCTACTCTGAAATTTTTCAGCGTACCTACATTTGCATGCTACATCATACTCTACCCTATCAGCCGTTTTTCATCGCTGCTTTCAAGCGGTATTCTTCATCTTGTGGGAGTAAAGACAAACAAAGAAGACCGGGAAAAAGCATTTACCAAAGTCGATTTGGATTACTTTATCCAAAGCAGTATCGAAGAAGGTAAAGAGGGAGAAGAAATTGACAATGAAATCAAAATATTCCGCAACGCACTGGATTTCTCCAATGTCAAAATACGTGACTGCATGATTCCACGAACGGAAATCATAGCCGTGGACTTTGATACTCCACTCACTGAACTTAAAAAGGTATTTATTGAAAATGGTATCAGCAAGATAATCGTTTACAAAGAAAATATCGACAACATTGTGGGATACATTCATTCATCTGAAATGTTCCGCAGCAATGACGAATGGCAAAACGGCATTCGTAGCATCCCCTTTGTGCCTGAAACAATGGCCGCCCACAAGCTGATGCGAATATTCAAACAACAAAAACGTTCACTGGCTGTGGTAGTAGACGAGTTTGGAGGCGTTTCAGGTATCGTGGCACTGGAAGATTTGATTGAAGAAATTTTAGGTGACATTGAAGATGAACATGATACTACATCCATCGTCGCCAAGCAGATATCAGATAACGAATACATCTTCTCCGGAAGAATAGATATAGAAAAAGCCAATGAAACCTTTGGCCTGAATCTTCCTGAAAGCGAAAACTACCAGACCATCGGCGGACTTATTCTGAATGAATGTCAAAGCATACCCAAAGTAAACGACGTCATTCAGACTGAGAATTTTACCTTCAAAATTATCAAAGTAAGCGCCAATAAAATAGAATTGGTCAAACTGTTTACCACGAAATAAGCATTTTTTTGAGAGAAAATAGTGACTAAACAGTATTTTTTGTATCTTCGTGCGCTAATAACAGAACTATAAAAACAATAAACAAAAAAATAATAACTTTAAATGGCAACTTTACAAAAAATTCGAAGCAAAGGACCTTTGTTGGTCATCGTAATCGGTCTTGCCCTTTTTGCATTTATTGCCGGTGATGCATGGAAAGTACTCCAGCCGCACCAAGGTAAACAAGACGTAGGAGAAGTGAACGGGGAAGTTCTCAGTGCACAAGATTATCAGAAAATGGTGGACGAACTCAGTGAAGTCATCAAACTGACCAATGGATTGAATTCGCTGACAGAAGACCAGTTGAACAATGTGAAAGATCAGGTATGGCAAAGTTATGTCAACAACAAGCTGATTGCTGAACAGGCAGAAAAATTAGGCTTGAAAGTGACAGACGCTGAAATACAGAGCATCATTGACCAAGGCACACACCCGCTGCTGATGCAGACTCCTTTCCGCAACCCCCAGACTGGTATGTTCGATAAAGATATGTTGAAGAAATTCCTGGTAGATTATGCAAACCTGAATGCAAGCCAAATGCCTGCACAGTATGTAGAATACTATCAGAAAATGGGTGCTTTCTGGCAGTTTGTAGAAAAGACTTTGGCACAAAGCACTTTGGCTGAAAAATACCAGAACCTGGTAACAAAATCTTTAATCTCTAACCCTGTAGCTGCTGAAGATGCATTCAACTCACGCACAGAACAGAGCGACCTGTTGTTAGCTGGTGTTCCTTACAGCTCTATCAATGATTCTACAGTTCAGGTTTCTGACAATGAAATCAAAGACCGCTACAACGAAAAGAAAGAGCAGTTCAAGCAGCTGGTAGAAACACGCGACATCCGTTACATTGACGTAAAAGTAGTTCCGTCTGATGCAGACCGTAAGGCTGTAGAAAAAGAAGTAACTGAATACAGCAACCAATTGGCTAGCACAACAACTGATTTTGGAACTTTCGTTCGTTCTACAGGTTCTTCAGTAAACTACTCTGATGTTCCGGTAAGCAAATCCGTATTCCCTGCAGACGTAGCTTCACGCCTTGACTCTACAAATGTAAACGAAGTATACGGTCCTTACTACAATCAGACAGACGATTCATTCAATGCATTCAAGTTGCTTGCAAAAGTTTCTTCTCCTGACTCAATCCAGTTCCGTCAGATTCAGGTATATGCTGACACTGAAGAAAAGACAAAGACACTGGCCGACAGTATTTACAATGCATTGAAAGGTGGTGCTGACTTCGCAGCTGTAGCTAAGATTTACGGACAGACAGGTGAAGCAACTTGGGTAAACGCACAGAGCTGGGAAGGTTCTGAACTGGATGCAGACAACAGCAAGTTCATCAACACATTGTTGAACCAGCCTGTAAACGAACTGGCTAACCTCAACATGGGACAAGCTAACCTGATTCTGCAGGTAATGAACAAGAAGAGCATGCAGACTAAATACAAAGTAGCTGTCGTTAAACGTGAAGTAGAATTCAGCAAAGAAACTTACAATGCAGCATACAACAAATTCAGCCAGTTTGTAGCACAGAACACGACTATCGACTCAATGGTGAAGAACGCAGAAGAAAGTGGTTATACACTGATGCCTCGCACAGACCTTTCAAGCGCAGAACACTATGTAGGTGGCGTACGCTCTACTCGTGAAGCACTGAAATGGATTTTTGCTGCGAAACCAGGTGAAATTTCTCCGCTATATGAATGTGGTGAAAACGACCATCTGATGGTAGTTGCTCTTGACAAGATTCATGAAGCCGGTTATCGCGACATCAACTCAGTAGCTGAAATGCTGAGAGCTGAAATCCGCCGCGATAAGAAAGCTGAAAAGATTATGGAAGAAATGAAGAAGTATAATTCCATTGCTCAGGTGAAGGGAATGAAGGATGCTGTAAGTGATTCTGTAAAACACGTTACATTCAGTGCTCCTGCTTACATTTCAGTTACACGCAGCAGCGAACCGGTTATCGGTGCTGTAGCTGCTAAGACAGCTGCCAACAAGGTAAGCGCACCTATCAAAGGTAATGGTGGAGTATACATGATTCAGGTATACGCAAAAGAAAAAGGAAGCGAGAAGTTTGATGCAAAACAAGAAGAAACTACATTGACTAACATGGCTGTGCGTATTGCAGGTAACCAGTTAATCAATGACTTGTATCAGAAAGCAAAAGTTGTAGACCAGCGCTACCTCTTCTTCTAATGCTTAGTTGAATTAATAAGAATCCTAAATAAAACAGACCGTTTTGAATGTAAAAGCATCAAAACGGTCTGTTTTTTATTTTAAAAAGCGAATGATTCTCTTTACACCCCCGCATCACTCAACACCACATACACCTGATAATGCGTGGTTACCTGTACCGGAGTCAGTGACAAATACCCTTGAAGGATACGCCCATCTTGAGCAATCTTTAACGGATAGGCAGATAAACATCTGTGATGATTTTCCAAAGCCTCCCCCTCAGCCGCATAATGTTCCACCACATATTGCCCCGAAGAAGAAGGAGAGACATAACGATCAAAGAATAGGCGAGACACCACTCCCATATTCATGCGAAGATTGATCTCCACACACGGATGCACCACATACCCTCCTGCAACGCGGCAAATCATCATATCTACTCCCAAATACCCTTCATAATCATCCTTCAGCAGCCGTTGAAGTGCGGAAAGCAGACAGGTTCTTACCTCATACAAAACGTCCCGAGATACATACGCTGCCAACCTATTCTTAATTTCTGTATTTGATAACAGAAGATTAAGCTTGTAATTTCCATGGGCATCTGTTTCAAACAAAGAATAACCAGCAAAACGGACTCCATTCTGCTTCTCCACATAAAACTCCATCGCAAAATCAACCGCTTTATCATAAATGGGTTCCGCCATCACAGCTCCCTGTACCCTCAGAATACGTGCGGCCCACCCAGCCAGTTGCGCATTCCAACTGGCAGAAGATACTTTCAGCAGTCCTCTCCCACTTCCCGACCATGGAGCTTTCAATACCAATTCTCCTCTTTCCTGCAGAAACGCTTCCAGTTCAGACAGAGATACACAGGCTTTCATCTCCCCGCAAGTCCCATCTATCTTCAGTAATTCAGGCAATACATCCAGACAACGCTGACGAGACGAGAGAAAACGGAAACGCCTGACAGCTTCCTCCGAAGGCAAAAAGCATTCTTCTACTCCTTCCTGTCTGAGCCGATGCACCAAGGCAGGTGTCCATCCCCAGGGAATATAACGAGCTGAAGGCCATTCTGCCGTCCAAACAGCACGCGGCAATAACTCATCGAGCCTTCTTTCCACCTCCATGCTTCCTCCACACACCTCTCTCAACTGCTTCCGCAAAAGAGATACAAGAGCCATATTCTCCACCTTCACACAACTTTCTTCTTCAGCAAACCACCATGGAAGAACAGATAAATCCGCAATCATACGCATAATTTCTGCAGGAGACTTATAATAAGGAGTGAAATTGGCCATCGCCATATCATAATCCGGATTAAACAAATATACGTTCGGAAACATGCTTTTTTCAATTAAAACCCTACAAAAATACGAAAAAACAGCTCCGTATTTCCAACTTCCTCCTCTTCATCGTTGAAAGAAGAATATTTTTTCTCTGAGAGTTTTCTCCCGGAAAAACAAATTCGCAAAAAATCCATGAAAAATATTTCAAACTTAAACCTAAAATAGGGTAAAAACAAGTAATTTTTCACTACGGAAAATATAAAAGAAGAAAGCACACCTTTTTATGCTTAAGAACAGCTAAAAGAAAGTATATTTGTATATCGATAAAACAAAAAGAAAGACAATACAACTAAATACAATACAAAAAGACACTACAACTAAAAGTAAAGAGTTTTAAACATTAACTAAAAACACGAAAGCAATGAAAAGAATGCAACTTACCGGAATCGCACTGCTTTTAATGACAGGCATTCCAGTCATTTCAATGGCACAAGACAAAGTAGAAGCTGATATTGGAGCTGACCTTGTAAGCGGATACATCTGGCGTGGACAGGATTTAGGAAATGTGAGCATCCAACCTTCTGCTTCCGTATCCTACAAAGGCTTCTCCCTTTCAGGCTGGGGTTCTGTAGGACTGGATAAAGAAGATACCAAGGAATTCGACCTTACTTTAGGATACAGTACAGGAGGATTCAGCGTATCTGTCACTGATTATTGGTTTGATGGCGGTCCTGAGTATTTTCACTATGGTGCCCACAACACTTCACATGTGTTCGAAGCACAAGTAGGTTACGATTTCGGTCCCTTAGCCGTGAACTGGTATACAAACTTTGCAGGAGCTGATGGCGTAAAAGCAAACGGTGACCGTGCTTATTCTTCCTACTTCAGCATCGCAGCCCCCTTCAAGTTAGGTGGTCTAGACTGGTCGGCAGAAATAGGTGCTACCCCATGGGAAACCAGTTTCTACAACAATGGGGCAAGCGGATTTGAAGTTTCAAATATATGCCTCGGAGCCAGCAAGGAAATCAAAATCACAGATTCCTACTCGCTTCCCGTATTTGCACAGGCCATTTGGAATCCAGCTACAGAAGGAGCCTACTTTGTGTTTGGCATAAGTTTCTAACCCCAAAGATATACTACAATACAAATACAATACAACATCAATAGGATTAGTGATTTCAAGAGGCAAAAAAGATTATACAGGATAACAAACAATACAAAATACAAATACAATTTATTATGAAAAAGATTGAGGCAATCATCCGTAGAACCAAATTCGAAGAAGTAAAGGAGGCATTATTGGCCGCCGACATCGAATGGTTCTCCTACTATGAAGTAAGAGGTGTCGGAAAAACCCGCGAAGGTCGTATTTATCGTGGGGTAGTATATGATACCAGTTCCATCGAACGAATCCTGATTTCCATCGTAGTGAGGGAAAAGAATGTGGAAAAGACCGTACAGGCCATCATGAAAGCCGCTTATACCGGTGAGATAGGTGACGGACGCATTTTTATCATCCCCGTAGAGGACTCCATCCGTATCCGTACAGGCGAACGTGGCGATATTTCGCTTTATAATGCGGAACAGGAAAAATAATCCCGGAAAATCAACTCAGGTATTAATTCTTAAAAGGTAAAAATTATGAAACGACTTACAGAAGGTGTGCACACAGCAGCATACCGCAAACTCCTCATACCCTTATTCTTACTTCTGTTTCCATTGATTACAACAGCGCAGACCTCTGTACCTGAAGAGGTTAGCAACGCTGACAAGATAGCGGAGTTATCTACCGGACTTAATACCGTATGGATGTTACTGGCTGCCATGCTGGTATTCTTCATGCAGCCGGGCTTTGCCCTGGTTGAAGCCGGATTTACCCGCAGCAAGAACACAGCCAACATCCTGATGAAGAACTTGGTAGACTTTATGGTAGGTTCCATTCTGTTCTGGTTTATCGGTTTCGGACTGATGTTCGGTGTAGGAGATGTATTCGGTACTCCACATCTCTTTGACTTGGATGCCATGGACAATATCATTCAGAACGGATTACCTATTGAAGGTTTCCTAATCTTCCAAACCGTATTCTGTGCCACTTCTGCTACTATTGTGTCAGGTGCCATGGCCGAACGTACCAAATTCTCCATGTATCTGGCTTACACGATAGCCATCAGTGTATTGATCTATCCGGTTTCCGGTCACTGGACCTGGGGAGGAGGATGGCTTTCAAACGCAGATCCGGATTCATTCATGATGTCTGTGTTCGGTTATACATTCCATGACTTTGCCGGTTCAACTGTGGTTCACTCTGTAGGTGGATGGATTGCATTGGTTGGTGCCGCCATTCTTGGTCCGCGTTTGGGCAAATACGGAAAGGACGGAAAATCAAAAGCCATCCCCGGTCACAACCTGACACTGGCTTGTCTGGGTGTATTCATCCTCTGGTTCGGATGGTTCGGTTTCAACCCGGGTTCACAGCTTGCTACAGCCGGATACGGTGACCAGACAGCCATCTCACACGTGTTCCTTACCACCAACCTGGCAGCTTGTACCGGAGGATTCCTTGCCTTGCTTGTAAGCTGGATTAAATATGGTAAACCGTCACTCTCTCTCACACTCAATGGTATCCTTGCCGGACTCGTCGGTGTAACAGCCGGATGCGACCTGGTATCACCAATGGGAGCCGCTCTTATCGGAGCTATCTGCGGAACCGTCATGATTTTCGCTGTAGAATTCATCGAACACCGCCTGAAAATTGACGACCCTGTAGGTGCCTCTTCCGTACACGGTGTATGCGGTAGCCTCGGAACCATTCTTACCGGTCTGTTTGCCGTAGAAGGCGGCACATTCTACGGAGGTGGCTTCGGATTCCTCGGTGCACAGATTTTTGGTGTAATCATCGTCGGCGGATGGGCCGCATTGATGGGATACATCATCTTCAAAGTCCTCGACAAAGTTCACGGCCTGCGTGTTCCTGCCAGAATTGAAGAAGAAGGTCTGGACATTTACGAGCATGGAGAATCGGCTTACAACCATTAAACATAGCACATTCACTACTAACTATTAAATAACCAATAAAAATTTACAGTCACATGTCAACATTAAGATTCAGAGTAGTAGAAAAGGCCTTCCAGGCTAAACCCATGGAAGTACCTGCCCCTGACAAAAGACCAGGAGAATACTTCGGTAAATATGTATTCAACAGAGAAAAAATGTTTAAATACCTGCCTTCTACGGTATTTGCACGATTGATTGATGCCATGGATAATGGCGCAGCTCTTGACCGCCAGATAGCCGATGCCGTAGCCGAAGGTATGAAACGATGGGCCAGCGAACTGGGTGCTACCCATTATACTCACTGGTTCCAGCCACTGACAGAAGGAACAGCCGAGAAACACGATGCATTCGTAGAACACGACGGGAAAGGTGGTATGATGGAAGAGTTCTCCGGAAAGCTTCTTGTACAGCAGGAACCGGATGCTTCATCTTTCCCGAACGGCGGAATCCGTAACACCTTCGAAGCTCGCGGATACAGCGCATGGGATCCTTCATCACCTGTATTCGTAGTAGACGACACCTTGTGTATTCCGACCATCTTTATCGCTTATACCGGTGAATCACTCGACTACAAGGCTCCGCTTCTGAAAGCCCTCCGTGCAGTCAACAAAGCGGCAGTAGACGTTTGCCACTATTTCGACCCAAATGTAAAGAAAGTGATGGCTTACTTAGGATGGGAACAGGAATACTTCCTGGTAGACGAGGGTTTGTATGCCGCACGTCCAGACCTGTTGCTGACAGGACGTACGCTGATGGGACACGAAGCCTCCAAAAACCAGCAGTTGGAAGACCATTACTTCGGTGCTATTCCTACCCGTGTGGCAGCTTTCATGAAAGACCTTGAAATCCAGGCACTCGAATTAGGAATTCCGGTGAAGACACGCCATAACGAAGTAGCCCCCAACCAGTTTGAGTTGGCTCCGATTTTCGAGGAGTGTAACCTGGCCGTAGACCATAACATGCTCATCATGTCATTGATGCGGAAAGTAGCCCGCACACACGGATTCCGTGTACTGCTGCACGAAAAACCGTTCAAGGGTGTCAATGGCTCCGGTAAACATAACAACTGGTCACTCGGTACAGATACCGGTACCCTGCTGATGGCTCCGGGAAAGACTCCGGAAGAGAACCTGCGTTTCATCACGTTCATCGTCAACACCCTGATGGCTGTGTACCGCCACAACGGATTGCTGAAAGCTTCCATCATGAGCGCTACCAATGCACACCGTCTGGGAGCCAACGAAGCACCTCCTGCTATCATCTCTTCTTTCTTAGGCAGCCAGTTGAGCAAAGTGCTCGACCACATGGAAGACAGTTCAACCGACGAACTGATTGCCTTAGGAGGCAAACACGGTATGAAACTCGACATTCCTCAGATTCCGGAACTGCTGATTGACAATACCGACCGTAACCGTACTTCACCATTTGCCTTCACCGGCAACCGCTTTGAATTCCGTGCCGTAGGTTCTGAAGCTAACTGCGCCAGCGCCATGATTGCCCTGAACACAGCCGTAGCTGAACAGCTTACCGAATTCAAGAAAGAAGTGGACGAATTGATAGAGAAAGGTGAACCGAAGATTTCGGCTATCATTCAGGTAATCCGTAAATATATCAAGATTAGCAAACCCATCCGCTTCGACGGCAACGGATACAGCGACGAATGGAAAGAAGAAGCAGCACGCCGTGGTCTGGATTGCGAAACCAGCTGTCCGGTCATCTTCGACCAGTATCTGACAGAAGACAGCGTACGCATGTTCGAATCTGCCGGTGTCATGACCCGCAAGGAACTCGAAGCACGCAACGAAGTAAAATGGGAAACCTATACTAAGAAAATCCAGATTGAAGCCCGCGTTTTGGGCGACCTGGTAATGAACCACGTAGTTCCGGTAGCCATTGAATACCAGAGCAAACTGATTGACAATGTCTACAAGATGAAGCAAATCTTCCCTACAGAAGAGGCCGAAAAGCTGTCTGCTGAAAACATGGCTATCATCCGTAAGATTGCAGAACACACTTCTTACATCAAGGAACACGTAGATACCATGGTAGAAGCCCGAAAAGTAGCCAACAAGATTGTAGACGAACGTGCAAAAGCTATCGAATATCACGACAAGATTACTCCGATGCTGGAACAGATTCGCTACCACATCGACAAGCTGGAACTGATTGTGGATGATCAGATGTGGACATTACCCAAATACAGAGAACTGCTGTTCATCAGATAATCCATCCCCTAAAGGATTATCTCTTATTTCTTATTGGTTGTTTGAAAGAGAGGCTGCGACCGCGAAGGTCGTGGCCTCTACGTTTTCTTTTTGAATTATTAGCCGAAAAGCCTTGTCTTTCCACAATCATAGCCGGACAGTCCTTTTGAGTTAAGAAACTCAAAATTTAATTTATTCAGTTGATTAATTCGGCTTTCTTTCCTTCCTTTAAAAATCTTTTTATGAGTACACTGTTCAGTTAACCAATGGTGTACTTTTCTATTGATATTTACAAAATATGAAACATAACTATGAATAAGCTGTACAAACCTGGCAGTTTGAAAGAACTGAGGGAGTTAGTGAACAATGAGACTGTTTGTCTCGGCGACATCGATACATCTCTAATAACGGATATGAGTTGGCTGTTCTGCGATTCAAAACGTACCGACTTCGACGGACTTGAAACGTGGAACACATCGAATGTGACTACGATGGAGCGAATGTTCCTCAGGGCGAAATATTTCAACCATCCCATAGGAAATTGGGACGTTTCGTCCGTAACAAACATGGAATGCATCTTTTGCGGCTGCAGCAATTTTAATCAGCCATTAGAGGATTGGGACGTTTCATCCGTAACAAATATGGAGTCGATGTTCGGCTGCTGCAGCAGCTTTAATCAGCCGCTTAATGATTGGGAGGTCTCAAAGGTCCAAAAAATTTCATGTATGTTCTGCGAAGCCGAGAAGTTTAACCAGCCACTCGACAAATGGGATACATCGGAAGTCCGTGAAATGGCGTGGATGTTCGCCGGTTGCACCAAATTTAATCAGAATATCGGCATGTGGAATACGTCGAACGTAATAAGGATGGAAGGGATGTTTGAGGGGGCGGTCTGTTTCAACCAGCCGCTGAATGATTGGGACGTCTCGAACGTGCGGTATATGTTACGCATGTTCGACGGTGCAAAAAGCTTCAATCAGCCGCTCGACCGCTGGAACGTGAGCCGCGTAGAAGATGCCGAACGTATGTTTAAAAACGCACGCAGTTTCAGCCAGTCGCTCGATATGTGGCTGATACCGCGGTTCTGCGACATAAGCAATATGTTCCTGTACGCTCCGAAATTCACCGACGTCAAGACGTTGACGCTTTGCTTCCACCTTGCTACCAAAAAGAACTGCCGCGCAAGGCTGAAAGAAAAACTGGACAAACTCCACCCGGCGGAAGTATACACGGAACTCTCACGCTACGGCAGCGAACACACCGCGGAATATATGCGCGAACTTGAAGCGGCCCATCCGGAGCTAATAGGTTCCGTCCGCACCAATGTGGGAGACGTGAAGTGCAAGCCCCGCTCCAAACGCGAGCTGATAGAACTTCTGGACATGGGTGCAAAAATGCCGCTCGCCAATATCGACACATCTCTGATAACCGACATGGAAGGCCTCTTCCGAAAGTCTAAACGCAGTAACTTCGCCGGTATCGAGACGTGGGATACATCAAATGTAGTAACGATGAAGCACATGTTTGCCAGCGCAATCTACTTCAACCACGACATAAGCAGCTGGAATGTCTCTAGCGTACGGGATATGTCCCACATGTTCGAAGGAGCACACAGATTTAATAAGCCACTTGAAGCCTGGGACGTATCATCCGTTACGGATATGAGTTTCATGTTCAACGAAGCTGAACGCTTTAACCAGCCTTTACGGAAATGGAACGTGGTCAGCGTAACAGACATGAGCAACATGTTCTCCTGCGCAGAGCACTTCAACCAGCCGCTCGATGGCTGGAACGTTTCAAAAGTTCACAGTATGAAGTACATGTTCTACCGTGCCTTCTCCTTCAATCAGAATCTGAACTCGTGGGATGTCTCCAGCGTTACTGACATGTGCTACATGTTCGATATGGCAAAGAGCTTTAACCAGTCTGTCGGTGCATGGAACGTATCAGCCGTCACAAATATGAGAGAGATGTTCGTGCGCGCATCAGCATTTAACCAACCTCTGAACGATTGGAATGTCTCGAACGTACAAAACATGCGTGAGATGTTCTGCGAAGCGTCAAGCTTCAACCAGCCGCTGAACGACTGGGACGTCTCAAATGTGCAGGATATGCGCGAGATGTTCTCCAAAGCCTCGAACTTCAACCAGCCGCTGAACGATTGGAATGTCTCGAACGTGCAGAATATGTACTGTATGTTCAACGAAGCGAAAAGCTTCAATCAGCCACTCGACCGCTGGGACATCTCCAATGTCAAGGATATGGCCTATATGTTCTGCGAAGCGACCTCGTTCCGGTATCCGATAACGGCGTGGTCACTGCACGGTCAATCTACGCAAGGGATGTTCCTCAGGCTACCTGGTTACTGCGACATGGAGTCGCGCGTCATGTGTCTCACCCCTCATGACGATAAAGCGCTGAAATACGACCTGGAAGATATGATACAACAATTCGGGAAGGAGGCGGTTCATGATGCACTGCGGCTTTACGGTGCCCAATACGGTATTAAAGAGGTTAAAGAGGAGTAGGTAGTAATATTTACAAAATACGGGAAGAATTATGACTAAAATATATAAGCCCAGTTCCACTCAGGAGCTAAAGGACTTAGTAAACGACAAGAGCGTTCGCCTCGGCGACATCGACACCTCCCTGATAACGGACATGACGGAGCTATTCCGCGACTCAACGCGTAAAAACTTCGACGGTCTTGAAACGTGGGACACCTCGAACGTGACCACGATGAAGGGCATGTTTTACAGGGCGAAATATTTCAACCATCCCATAGGGAACTGGAATGTTTCAAAGGTGGAGGATATGTCGTACATGTTTTGCGAAGCACCGGCTTTTGACCAGCCGCTTGAGAAATGGGACGTTTCGAATGTCCACTACATGGATTCTATGTTCGCCTGGGCGTACAGCTTCAACCAGCCAATTGAGCGCTGGAACGTCTCGAACGTATATAACATGAGAGCGATGCTGTATTTCGCAAAGAGTTTCAATCAGCCACTTAACTCGTGGAATGTCTCAAATGTTTATACCATTACATGTATGTTTGGCGGTGCGAAAAGTTTTAACCAGCCGCTCGACAAATGGGATACGTCGGGAATCCTAGAAATGGCGTACGCTTTTTCCGAATGTTACGAGTTCAACCAGAACATCGACTCGTGGGATACGTCGAAGGTCACGTATATGGATGGAATGTTCGACAGGGCAATACGCTTCAACCAACCACTTAACTCGTGGAAAACGGGCAATGTAAAGTTTATGAGACGTATGTTCTGCGGGGCATCGAGTTTCAACCAGTCGCTTGACAAATGGGACGTGAGTCGCGTCGAAACGGCCGAAATGATGTTCAAGAATGCAACGAGTTTCAGCCAGCCTCTTGATATGTGGCAGATATCGAGAGACTGCGACGTCAATGACATGTTCCTGGATGCTCCGTGCTTCGCCGACGTCAAAATTTTGACGCTCAATTTCGCCCATACTAACAAAATGAGATACCGTGAATATCTGAAGAAAGTTCTCGGCAGGCTCGACGTGGCCCAAGTGTACGTCGAGCTCTTGCGTTACAGCGACAAGTACACGGCGAAATATAAGCGTGAGCTTGAAGCGGCCCATCCGGAACTGAAAGGCCCCGTCCGCACTGCCACAGGAACAGGAAAGCACAAGCCCCGCTCAAAAAGAGAGCTTATAGAACTCTTGGATATGGGAATTCAATTGCCGCTTGATAAGATTGATACGTCGTGCATAACCGACATGGAAGGTCTCTTTAAGGACTCTAAGAGCAGAGACTTTACCGGCCTCGAAACATGGGATACATCAAACGTCGTAACGATGAAGAGCATGTTTGCCAATGCGGAATACTTCGATCACGACATAAGTGGCTGGAATGTCTCAAGCGTGCGGGATATGTCCCACATGTTCGACGGAGCAAGAAGATTCAACAAACCGCTGGATAGTTGGAACGTCTCGAACGTGGAGAACATGTACGAGATGTTCGCCTGGACGAGAAAATTTAATCAGCCGCTGAACAATTGGAACGTCTCGAACGTGCGGAATATGTCTCGTATGTTCGCTTGGGCGTCCAAATTCAACAAGCCGTTGAACGATTGGAACGTCTTGAACGTAGAGAACATGTTTGAGATGTTTTATTACGCGGAAAAATTCAATCAGCCTTTGAATAATTGGAATGTTTCTAATGTACGGAATATGTGCCGTATGTTCTGCGGAGCGGAAAAATTCAATAAGCCGCTGAATGATTGGGATGTATCGAAGGTACAGAACATGATTGAGATGTTCTACAACGCGTCGAGCTTCAACCAGCCGCTCGACCGCTGGGACGTCTCGAACGTACGGGACATGTCTCTCATGTTCCACGGTGCATCGAGTTTCAACAAGCCTGTCGGCACGTGGAACGTTTCCGCCGTTACGAATATGACGCAGATGTTCGATGGCGCGGAAAAATTCAACCAGTCGCTAAACGATTGGAACGTCTCGAACGTGCGGGACATGTCGCTCATGTTCAAAGGCGCGTTGAGTTTCAACCAGCCTGTCGGCACATGGAACGTTTCCGCTGTTACGAATATGACGCAGATGTTCGACGGCGCGGAAAAATTCAACCAGCCGCTGAACGATTGGAACGTCTCGAACGTACGAGACATGAGCAAGATGTTTTGCAAAGCATCAAGTTTCAACCAGCCACTGAACGATTGGAATGTCTCGAACGTCGAGAACATGGTGCAAATGTTCGACGATGCGTCGAGTTTCGACCAACCAATTGACTGCTGGAACGTCTCGAAAGTCAAAGATATGACCTGTATGTTCTACGGTGCGACTTCGTTCCGACAGCCGATAACGGCATGGAAGCTGTGCGGTCAGTCTACGAGGGGAATCTTCCTCGATTTACCCGACTACCGCGATATGGAGTCGCGCGTCATGTGCCTTGCCGCGCTTGACGGAAACTACCGGGAATACGAACTTCAGGAAATGATAAAAATATTCGGGGAAAAAGCGGTTCATGACGCACTGCGGCTTTACGGCACCAAATACGGTCTTAAAGAGTATTAGATGAAATCCAATCCGTCAACACTTTCCGACAAGGATTCCATGTAATCTAAAATCAATTCCTGACCTCATCATATCAAAACATTAATTTTACAATACGTTGATAGATAGTTTTCTGACTTCGCATCATTCTAAAAGGGTGACGCGAAGTCAGAAAATTCAAACTTTTAATAGTTCTTGTTTTTGAGATAGATAACAGCAAGTAGTCCAAGAAATATCACAAGCCTATATATTATTAATAGCCTTTATTGAGAATACTATTATTATGCACACTTGCCATTTCATAGTGTTGAACAATCTTTATTTTTAGTATCTATGTCACAATGGTAGTGAAAATAGAGACAGATTGATACTTTTTGTATTCTTATAATCTCCCATTATCATTCCATTCCCCGTAGAGAAGCCCTTTTCGTGTATTCTCTATAAACTTATTCAAACGGCTTTCAAAAAGTTTTGGCTGATTCCTTTTGATTTGAATGGTATCAATTCTTACCCGTTTATATAAATCCGGTAACTGACAGAAATTGTTCCATACTACAGAATCGGATTGTAATCTTTGCAATATATCCTTATCTATGGTAAAACCTTGCGGTGACATGTCCGGTAGAACGGCTCTTCCAGCATCGGTCATCAGCCCCAACCGTTCCATTCTGCGACATCTTTCCTTGTTAAGCTCCGACCAATTACTTCGTGGCTTTCGTGGGCAAAGTTTTTGGGCTGTTACGCCATCCGCCATTTTCTTTGTAGTGCTGTCTATCCAGCCGAAGCACAGCGCTTCTTCTACAGCATCAATGTACTAGAACGTATCATCATCCACAGGCCTTCCACGCTTCACTACCACCCAGCATTCCGCTTCCTTTTTATGGTTTTGCATGAGCCATTCACGCAATTCGGCTCTTGATTTTGCACCCAGTAAATTATGTATTTCCATCGTTTATCTCAATTCGCATTTTACAATATGAACTTCCCCGTAAAATGGATTCACAGATTGATACGCTAAACTTCTTATCTTTCCATAACGAATGCAAGATATAAAGAATACTTTGTTTGGAACATTCGCAAAGTAAGGGAGTAGAAACGTAACCCTGCTGATAAAGCATACAAGTACATTCCATAAAATACAAATGATAAATAGAATCCTTTTCAATGATTTCGCTTCTTACACCTGGTAATTTATCTGCTTTCTCAAAGAAAATATTCAAATCACCATTTGCTTTCTCATACAGTTCCTGATAAATTTGCAGGGTCCCGCATTTCACACAATTTTTTCCACATTCCGAAAAGAATGAGGCTCGCTGTTCCGAACTCAAACAACTTATCCCTTTTTCGAATCCCTTGAACCAATCTGGTAAATTCATAACGTCATATATTCAGTATATCTACATTCTATTTTCTTTTTCCCAAATTTTTGCTGCCCGATTCAGCATACATCTACAAAGAAAGGAATGAAAAGGACATATAATAAAAAAATAGACTCTTCCCAGTGAATTATGATAGCTGACAAAAGTACTTATCTTAATAGTTTGTTGACGCATTGAGGCCTTGAAAGTTTCACATTGCAACAATATGCGAAAATCCAAATGTTTATCTGATTTGCAGATAATTACTTTACTATCATCTTGCTCAGTAATTAAATTAGTGAAGTCTCCTCCCGGTTGTAATCCAAATGGTTTTACCAGCCAGTCTCTTAATCGGAGTAGATATAATACAGGTTTGGGATAGTGAATGAATATCTGTTGAAATAAATCTTTGGCTGTCATAGGAGAATTGCTTCGGACAATCGTAACATAAGTGTCTGTATAACCAGCTTTCATAATATTATCTTTTTCTAATAGTCTGAGCTTTCAGTATTGTCATTTCTTCTGCAAAATCTTTATATCCGTTTATCTGGATATAGCGGATACATGCCGCACGGTCAGAGTTAAACAAGAATGCGAAGATTTTTCCTATCACGTTGTTGTATATCTTGCAGTCTTTTACATTCATAGTACAGTCGGCGCAACTATGAAGCCCTTTTTCTATACAGCATTGGCGAATCTTACACCATGTTGCTTTTTTATTCAGTCGGCATCCAGGGCATTTTCCATTGAGGTATTTACGACATGCTCCACAATATAGACCGCATGCAGCAATATGCTCTGTAGAGGCTGTAATAGTTTTCTTCTTCATAGTTTCTTGTTTATGATTATTAATTACAACTTTTCGTGCGCAAATTCTCCATTAATCCAGAATGTAGCTTCTTTTCCTATGAAATGTAAAAGTACAAAATTAGGTTCTGTAGGACCACCAGGGAAATAATTGATGAGCCAGTCTTGCCACATTTCTTTTCGTATGTTATCATCAGTTATAATCTCAATGAATCCTCTCAATCCGACACTGTCACCATAGTTTGAATAACAAAGTCCGGCTTTGTTGTTCAGTTTGAAATCTGTAACCTTCACTGAATTGGCAGCTGTTGCCAACCATACTTCATTACATCCTTTAGAACTGATTTTGGACATTGGCACCGGGCGGGGAAATCCTTCGGTATCAATTGAGGCAATCGTAATGTCCTTACATTGTACAAGCAAACCTGTTGCTTTTTCTGTAAGTGTCCTTTCATCTTTTTCTTTCCATCGTTTAAGGTTAGGGAAAAATTGTCTCATTTGTTCCTTAGCCTGTTCCGGAGTCAGACTCCATCCTGCCTCCTTATTTATCTGTTCTGTAAATTGAGCACAAAATTCTATCATCTGGTTCATGGTGAAATCTTGTGTGAATTTCCCTTTCTGATAACAATAAGAACAGTAGTCATTGTTCAAACTTCCGTCTGAGTTTGTTCCTTTATTTGTATCAGTAAGAGGCATACCGCAACTTTGGCAAAATTGTTGTTCCATAATGCTTTCTGTTAAAGATTAAACTATGATTTCAAAAATACGGAAATATCTTCAATATTCATTGGAGAGTTTAAAAAGATATTCTGATAATTTTTCAATACTGCTAAATACTTTACCGGAATTATATCTTTCCAGATCTTCATTGATAGAATTTTCCACACTCCAGGCAGCTGATAAACATACTACATTTACCATCTTACATTGCATTATATCAGAAACAGTATCTCCGACATATACGATTTCTGCAGGGGAAAGATGGTAAATATTCAACAATTCATTCAAAGCTTCATGTTTGGTATTTCGTTCTGCATTACCTGTTATTATTCTGTCGAAATCAGAATTCATCCCCAATTGCTGCAATGTAATCTCACAGCTCTTTGCTCCTTTGCCTGTAACAAGTGCTACAATTAGGTTATTTTGTCTTAATAGAATAATCAGTTCACGTATACCTTGAAATGGCTGTGGACACATAAAACGATGCAGTTTTATGTAAATAGGATAAAAATCTTGTAGTGCCTGTTTCCAATATTCATCTTTAATCACCTTTCTTATCATTCCTTCTTCGTTCAGACCAAAAGTTTTTATGATATCACCTTCTGATAGAGTCTGTGATATATATGGTTGTACTGCTATTCTGAAAGCTTTTATGCATAGTGGAAGCGTATCCGCAATGGTACCGTCCAAATCGAAGGCTACCAACTTAATCCTGTTCATTAGGCACATTGATTTTACGGATGATTTTACAAGGATTACCTGCTGCCAGACAATCTGCCGGAATAGATTTGGTAACGACACTTCCTGCACCAATGACACTTCCTTTGCCTATGGTGACACCTGGTAAAATGATGACTCCACCGCCAATCCAACATCCATCTTCGATGGTTACAGGAAGTGCATACGTATGGCGTATATATTTTATTCCGTCAGGCGTTTCCACAGGTGTTAATCGTTTATCCAACTCAACCGGATGGGTTGCTGTATATATTTGTACATTCGGCCCTATCAGTACGTTGTTTCCTATAGTAATTCTATTACAATCAACCAGTGTACACCCTGTATTGATACTGACGTTGTTGCCAATCGTTATGTGGCATCCATAATCACATACAAATGGACTGCCTACAGAAACATTCTTCCCAATATTTTCAAACATATCTTTCAGTATAGCATACTTCTTCTCTTTTGCATCGTAGGGCAAGGCATTGTATTCCAATAACAGTTTATGCGTCTTCGTCTTAAATTCGATGAAGACAGGAGCATGACAATCATACCATTCTCCGGACAGGCATTTTTCCAGTTCTGTTTTCATAATCAGTTTCCTTTTAACTACAAAGGCAAAATTATACAAGTTTTCTGATTTTACTCTGTAATATCTTTCCTGTAATCTGTATCTTTGTGAATATATACAAGCCCATGAAAAGAGAAAACTTACACCAGCCTTTCGAAATCACCCTCAGTGAGGTAGATGATACTAACTTGAAAGAACATGATCATACATTTTTTGAATTGGTATATATTCTGACCGGTACGGGAATTCAATGGATAAACAACCATAAGTTTCCGTATCATGACGGACATCTGTTTCTGATTACCCCCGGCGATATTCACTCATTTGAGATTCATACCAGAACAACTTTTGTCTATATCAAGTTCAATGATATTTATATCCATTCTGCTGTTTTGGGTGATGATAATATTAAGAGA
>PPYE01617263.1_pt1 | contig 48326 bp, 54 predicted proteins | sample 1559881 | NCBI WGS metagenome assembly PPYE01 (sample SAMN08240022, study PRJNA423297) | Human gut metagenome, whole genome shotgun sequencing project.
CTACAATATTATATATATGGAAGTATAAATTAAAAAGATTTATATTAATTATTAAAAAATTTAATTGTATAAAAGTAATGATTAAAATTGTATTTAGTATTATAATGAAAAAGTTAAGGGAGGATACTTCCTTAATTTTTTTGTTAAGAGAATTGGGAAAATATATAAAATCGTATCTTAGAAATGTGGTGATTAAGTGTTAGGTCTTATAGGAATAAGAAAAAATGTTGATATAAACATAAGAGAAAGATTGGCAATTGCATTAAGTAAGCAATCTAAGGCAGTAAAAGAATTAAATAAACTATATGAAGAAGTCGTAATAATAAGCACATGTAATAGGACAGAAATTTATATTTCAGGATGCTTAGAAAGTGAAGAGGATATAAGAAAAATATTTGAAGTATTAGACTGGGATATTTCACTTTTAGAGTATACCTTTTATCTTGAAGGAATAAGTGTAGCTAAGCATTTATTAGAAGTAGTTTGTGGTTTTCACTCTAAAATATTAGGAGAAGATCAAATATTAGGACAAATAAAACTAGCATATGAGTTAAGTTTGGAGAATAAGGCTATACACACAAAGCTTTTAAGATTATTTGAAGAAGCAATAAGTTGTGGAAAAAAATTTAGAACAGAAAGCAAATTGTATGAAATACCAGTATCAGCATCATCTATTGCAGTAAAGGAAGTTGAAGAATTTGGTGCAAGTAGTATTATGGTATTAGGATATGGCACAATAGGTAGTTTAGTAGTTAAATATGCATTGGGTAGTAAGTTTAATAAAGTATTTATTGTTGTAAGAAATAAGGGGAAGGTCCCAGATTTAAAAGATGACAGAGTAGAGATTTTAGACTTTAATGAATATAAAGATGTTATTAATGAGGTAGATGCAGTTATAAGTTGTACAGCAGCTCCTCACGTTGTTATAAAAAATGATTATATAAATAATAATGGAAAAGAAATTATGTTAATTGATTTAGCACTACCAAGAGATATTGATGAAGCTTTATCACAAAATGAAAGAGTAACTTTACTAGATATAGATACTATAAGCAAACTAGATGTAGATAATAAGAAATTAAGAAATGAAAAAATGAATGAGTATAAATTTTTAGTTGATGAATATTTAAATGAATACAAAAATTGGTTAAATATTCGAGAAGTTACATATTATATACATGAAATGAAGAATACAGGAAATAGTGTTATAGAAAGTAGAGTTAAGTCTTTTGAGCATAAATGTAAAGATAAGAGAGATATTGAGTTAGCTACAACTTTAATAAAGAGTACTTCAGACTATTATGTAAATAGAGCTATAAAATTATTAAAGGAAGAAAAGTTAAAAGGACGTGAAAATGAATGTCTGAATATTCTAAAGCAAATCTTCATGGAGAATTAAGTTATGCACCTATAACGTTTTTTGGAGAAAAACTTAAAATTGGAGTAATAGGGGCAGGGCGAGGTGCATTAATAAAGGTAAGGAACTTTTATAATAAAGGTAGTAATATAGAAGTTTTAGCATTAGATTTCTTAGAAGACTTTTATAAGTTTAATAGGGATAAAGTAAAGCTAATAAAGGGAAAGTATAATAAGGACTTTATATTAGATAAGCATTTAATAATAATTGCTATTGATAATAATGATGTAATTAATGAAATAAAAGATGATTGTAAAAAATTATGTAAAATTTATATCAATTCATCAAACTTTAAGGATGGAATGGGAGTAATACCTGTTACAAGAGAAAGTGAATTTATTACTGTAGCAGTTAATACTAAGGTAGGGAATCCAAGGGGGTCAGTAATGGTAGCAGAATCTATTACTGAATCTTTGGGAGAATTTGATGAATATATAAGACTAACAGGAGAAATAAGAAATTGCTTATTTTTAGATAAAGAAATTAAAGATGATTTATTAAAATTTATAAATTCAAGTGATTGTAAATTTTTTTTTGATAAAGGTAAAATTTATAAAGTATTAAAATTGTTTTATAATGAAGAGATAGTTAGGAAGATAAAATCCTTAAGAAAGGAAGAGTAATATATGGAATTAATTTTAGCTACTAGAAAAAGTGCATTAGCTCAAACTCAAACTGAAACAGTAATGAAACTATTGAAGGATAAAGAAAACATTGATAGTAAAAAGCTTTTAGTAGTTACAGAAGGAGATAAAAGGCTTGATGTATCACTAAATAAAATCGGTGGTAAAGGATTATTTACAAAAGATATAGAAATTGCATTATTAGAAAAGAGAGCTCATGCTGCAGTTCATTCAATGAAGGATGTACCGTATGAAATGGGAGAGGATTTTGAGTTAATAGCAATGCCAGAAAGAGAAGATGTTAGGGATGTATTAGTCTGTAGTAGTGGATTAAAATTAGATCAGCTACCTAATGGAGCAATAATAGGAACTAGTAGTATAAGAAGAGCAGCTCAAATAAAATCTATAAGAAATGATTTAAATATAGTTCCTATAAGAGGAAATGTTGGAACAAGATTAGAGAAAATGAAAAATGAAGGTATGGATGGAATAATACTTGCAGCTGCAGGATTAAAAAGATTAGGTATGGAAGATATAATTACTGAATATTTAAATCCAGAAATATTTGTTCCAGCAGTTTCACAAGGAGCACTTGGAATTGAGTGCTTAAAAAATGGTGAGTATAATAAATATTTTAGAGAATTAGATAATAAAGATGTAAGAGTAACTGTAGAGGCTGAAAGAAGCTTTATGAGAGAATTAAATGGTGGATGCCATAGTTTAATTGGTGCATATGCAACTCTTGATGGAAATGATATATATATTATTGGAACATATGAAGTAAATGGTACAATAGTTAAAAAGGATATTTTAGGTAAAAAAGAAGATAATATTGAGCTAGGAAGAAAGTTAGCTCAAAAAATATTAAAAGCATAAAAGTACTAATGATATAACAGAATTTAATGAAGGTAGGAATTAAATATGAATGGAAAAGCTTATATTATAGGGACTGGACCGGGAGATGAAGAATTATTAACTGTAAAGGCAGGAAAGGTATTAAAAAAATGTACAGCAGTACTTTATGACAGATTAGTTTCTAATAACATTTTAAATTATTTAAATGATGATTGTTTAATTTATTATTGTGGAAAGGAACCAGGTGCTCACTATAAGACTCAAGAAGAAATAAATGAAATGATAGTGAAACTTGTAAAAGAAGGACATATAGTTGGAAGAGTTAAAGGTGGAGACCCATATGTTTTTGGTAGAGGTGGAGAAGAAGTTTTAGCTCTTGAAGAAGAAGGACTATGTTTTGAAGTAATACCAGGTGTAACTTCACCAATAGCTGTATTAAATTATGCAGGTATACCAATAACTCATAGAGGAATTGCACAAAGTTTTCATATTGTAACTGGAATGACAGGAACAAATGAAAAGCTTAATTGGGAAGCTCTTGCAAAAGAAAAAGGAACATTAGTATTTATGATGGGGCTTGAAAATATAGAAAGAATAGTATCAAATCTAATTACTAATGGAAAAGATAAAGAAACATCTGCAGCAGTTGTAATGAGAGGAACATCATCAAAGCAAAGAAAAGTAATAGGAACTTTAGAGAATATTACTGATAAGGCCAGAGAGGCTCAGCTTAAGTCTCCATGTATTATAGTTGTAGGAGAAGTTGTTAATTTAAATGAAAAACTATCTTGGTATGAAGAAAAACCTTTATTTGGTACGAATGTCTGTATTACTAGATCAAGAGAACAAAGTTCAAGCTTAAAAAGTTCTTTAAGTGATTTAGGAGCAGAAGTAACTGAAATTAATTCTATTAAAATTAAATCAACTAAAGAAAACTTAAAAGAATATTTAGATAAGTTACCAGAATATGATCATATTATTTTAACTTCAGTAAATGGAGTTAATAATTTTTTTGATTATTTAATTGAAACAGGATACGATGTTAGAAATATAAAAGCTAAATTTTCTGTTGTTGGAAAGGCTACAAAAAAGGCATTAATAAATAGAGGAATAGTACCTTTTATTATGGCAAGAGAATTTGTAGGTGAAGGATTATTTAAAGTATTAGAGCCACATTTAGTTAAAGGAGAAAAAGTTTTAATTCCATGTTCATCAAGTAGCAGAAGTTATTTATATGATGAAATAAGTGCATTAGGATTACATGTAGATAGAGTTCATACTTATGATACTGTTTGTGGAACTGTAAAAAATAAGAGAGTATTTGATGAAGTAGATTATGTATTATTTACAAGTCCTAGCACAGTAACTAATATGATTGATATGTTAGGAATAGAAGCTATAAGAGAGAAGAAGCTTATTGCAATAGGACCACAAACAGCAAAAGCAATAAATGCAAATAATATGGAATGCTTTGTATGTAGGAAGCACTCAGAAGAAGGATTCCTTAAGGAAATAATAGAATTCAAGGAGGCAGAAAATGTTTAGAAGAGGGAGAAGGTTAAGAACAAATTCTGTAATAAGAAATTTAGTTAGGGAAAATTCATTAAGTGTAGATGATTTTATTTATCCAGTATTCGTGGTTGAAGGTAATAATATAAAGAGAGAAATAAGTTCTTTAAAAGGCAATTACCATTGGTCAGTAGATAAATTAGATGAATTAGTTAAAGAGTTAAATGAAGCAAAGGTTAAATCAGTAATTTTATTTGGTATTCCTGATCATAAGGATTGTGTTGGTAGCGAAGCTTATAATGATAATGGTATAGTACAAAAAGCTATTAGAAGATTAAAAGAACTTAATAGTAATTTATATATAATTACAGATGTTTGTATGTGTGAATATACTGATCATGGTCATTGTGGTATTTTAGATAATCATAATGTTAATAATGATAAAACTTTAGTATATTTAGGTGAAATTGCTTTATCTCATGCTAAGGCTGGAGCTGATATGGTTGCTCCTTCAGATATGATGGATGGAAGAATAGGATATATAAGAGAAGTTTTAGATAAAAACGGATTTGAAAGTTTACCTATAATGAGTTATGCAGCTAAATATTCATCAGCATTTTATGGACCATTTAGGGAAGCGGCAGGTTCTGCACCAAGCTTTGGAGATAGAAAGGGATATCAAATGGACCCAGCAAATTCTAGAGAAGCAATGGCAGAAATTGAAGCAGATTTAAATGAAGGTGCAGATGTAATAATGGTTAAACCTGCAATGTCGTATTTAGATATAGTAAAAGAAGCAAGAGACAAAATTAATGCTCCTATTTGTGTTTATAATGTAAGTGGTGAATATGCTATGGTTAAAAATGCTGGTGAAGCAGGATTAATTAATGAAAAATTAGTTGCATTAGAAATGCTTTTATCAATGAAAAGAGCTGGTGCTAAGATGATAATAACTTATTATGCATTAGAGGCAGCTAAATGGCTTAAGGAGGATGAATAATATGTCTAATAAAGAAATTTTTGAAGAATCAAAGAAGTATATGCCTGGAGGAGTTAACTCTCCAGTAAGAGCATATAGAGATATGGGAATAGATCCTCCAGTAATGAAGTCAGGAAAAGGGGTAATATTAACTGATGAAGATGGTAAGGATTATATAGATTTTGTACTTGCATGGGGACCTATGATTTTAGGGCATTCTAATGAAGATGTAGTAACTGCAATTAAAGAAATATCAGAGTCAGCAATTGCGTTTGGAACACCAACTGATTTAGAACTTAAAATGAGTAAGTTCTTATGTGAGGAAATGGATAATGTTGAAATGGTTAGATTTGTTAACTCAGGTACAGAAGCTACAATGAGTGCTATAAAACTAGCTAGAGGATATACAGGTAAAAATAAAATAATTAAATTTGCTGGATGTTATCATGGACACTTTGATGGCTTTTTAGTTGAAGCAGGATCAGGTGTATTAACTGAAGGAATAGCTGGTTGTTTAGGTATACCAAATGATAGTATTAAAAATACTTTAGTTGGCGTATATAATGATATGGAGCAAGTTAGATCTTTATTTGAAGCATATGGAGATGATATTGCTGCAGTAATTATTGAGCCAGTTGCAGGTAATATGGGAGTAGTTAAGGCTGAAGATGAATTTATGGAAACTTTAAGAGTATTATGTGATGAATATGGTTCATTATTAATATTTGATGAAGTTATGAGTGGATTTAGAGTTGCTTATAAAGGGGCTCAAAGTTTATTCAATGTTAAGCCAGACTTAATTACTTATGCAAAGATAATAGGGGGAGGACTTCCTTGTGGTCTTTATGGTGGTAGACGTGATATAATGGAAAAATTATCACCTGTAGGCGGAGTATATCAGGCTGGTACTATGTCAGGAAATCCAGTTGTTATGGCAGCTGGAATGGCGACTTTAAATATATTAAAAGCAAATCAAGGAATTTATGATCATATAAATAAATTAGGTGAAAAGCTTCAAAATGGAATTGAAGATATTGCAAGAGAAAAGGGAATTAAATTAACAGTTAATAGAGTTGGGGGAATGATGACTGTATTCTTTACAGATAGAAATCCTGTTAGAACTTATGAAGATGCAAAAAGCTGTGATTTAGAAATGTTTAGAAAATATTTCTTGCATATGAATAAAAATGGATTCAATATACCACAATCTCAATTTGAATCAATGTTTTTAAGTGCAGTTCATACTGAAGAACACATAGATAAATTCTTAGAAACATTTAAAAGATTTCAACCATAAGGGAATTAAATAGTTAATAGTCTTTAGATAGTTAAGGGTTAATAGTTTTGAGTTAATAGTTGGGGAGTTTCAAAAAATATTATAAATTCAGCCTAAGTAGAATTTATTAATTAACTCTTAACTCTTAACTAAAAAAAGGGGGGATTTTATGAGTAAAGCAATAGTTTTAGTAGCGTTTGGAAGTGCAAATTTAGAGGGGATTAAACAAAGTATAGGTTTATTAGAGCAGGATTTAAATGAATATTTTGATGGAGAGTATACAGTACTTAAGGCTTTTACATCAAATAAAATAATTGAACTTTTAAAAGAAAGACATGATTATATTATTCCACATTTAAGTAAGGCATTATTTAACTTAGTTAACCAAGGGTATGAAGAAGTTATAATACAGCCATTACACATAATGAGTACTAGTGATATAAAACGTATAGAAGAAGTTGTTGATGAATATAAATACTCTATGAAAAGAATAGTGGTTTGTAAAACTTTATTTTCTAATGAAGAAGAAGTACTAATAAAAGAAAGTAAGGAAATAGCAAATATAATTTGTGATGATTCAGAGAAAAGTGACATATTATTAGTTGGGCATGGATCTAAGAAAAACTCAAATAAAATATATGATATTATTGCAGAATCAGTGAGAGAGAAGTGTAATAAAAGAGTTTATTTAGCAACTTTAGAAGGTGAAAAAACTTTAGATTTAGCAATTGAAGAAATACTAAAAGATGATACTAAAAAAATAGTATTGAAGTCTTTATTTATAATTCCAGGAAAGCATGTAATTGATGATATATTAAATAGTAATGATTCATGGAGTGAAAAATTAAAATCCAAAGGTATAGAGATAACTATTGGTAAAAAGTCATTATTACAGTATGAAAAAATAAGAGAAATGTATATTAAAAGAATAAATAAAATAATTGAAAGTTAATAAAAGTTTAGAACTCTAGTTAGATTAATAAGATTTAACTAGGGTTTCTTATTTATAAAATTAATTGATTATTGAAGTAGAATATAGATATTAATTTTGACTATACAATTAATAAAATATAAGTTTTTTTAATCATTATTTTTATTTGTTTAAAAAGTAAACCTTTATATTAATAGTTTGAGGAATTTTAAAAGTATGGGATTTTTTCGTTTGAAAAAAGTAGAAAAAAGTTGTATCATATATAATTGTGATAAAAAAATACAAAGATTATAAATTAGGTAGAGGTGTAGAAATGTATAAGAGAGAAATTGATAATTTAACTCACTCTGCAGAAGTAAAAATTGGCTTATTTAATAAGAGTATAGCTAAATATTTAACATCTGCATTCTTAGGAAGCTTTTTTGTAAGCTTAGGAATTATGTTAATTTATACAATTGGCGGAACAATGCATCATGCAGGCGTTGAAACTTACAAAATATTAATGGGAGCATGCTTTGGTGTTGCTTTAACTTTAGTATTTATGTGTGGTGGAGATTTATTTACTAGTAATGCAATGATAATGACTATTGGAGCTTTAGAAAAGAAAGTAACTTGGTTAGATGCATTAAAGATTTGGATTGCAGTTTGGTTTGGTAACTTAATAGGTGGTGTTGTAGGGGCATTACTATATGTACAAGCTGGACTTGCTAGCGGTAAAAGTGAATATATTGGAGAATTTATTGTAAACAATGTTGCAACAAAGATGAATACACCAGGAATGGAATTATTCCTAAGAGGTTTATTATGTAATGTATTAGTTTGTTTAGCAACTTGGTGTGCATATAAATTAAAAGAAGAAACAGCAAAAATACTAATGATATGGTGGTGTTTATTCACATTTATAACTGCTGGATTTGAACATAGTGTTGCAAATATGGGATTCTTAACTATGGGATTATTATTACCTCACGGAGCAGATGTTACTATTATGGGCATGGTTCATAACTTACTTTGGGTTTCATTAGGTAACTTTGTTGGTGGAGTATTATTTGTAGGTTTACCATATTACTTTATAACAAAAGAAAAGAAAAATTCTTAATAATATTATTGATGGCAGCTATTAATCTTAGCTGTCATTTTTTTGTAAAAATTAAAGTTGACTAAAATAGTAAGAAATAATATTGACAAATAATTATTATTAGTTGATAATATTATTTAGGGAAACCTATAAATACATTTAGACGGAGGAATAAGCAAAATGAAAGCATTTGTAGATGAAAATGTATGTATTAGCTGTGGATTATGTGAAGGTGTCTGTTCAGACGTATTTTCATTAGACACAGGGGTTGCAGTTGCAATTGAAGGTGAAATTTCAAGTGATCTAGAAGATTCAGTAAGAGAAGCTTGTGATGGATGTCCTGTACAAGCTATTTCTATAGAAGAATAATTACTTGGAAAAATTATAGGTTAAAAATAGACACAAAGGAGATGGAATTATGTCAAAAGTATGTTTATGCAGAGGAATAACAGAAGAACAAATAGTTGAAGCTGTAAAGAATGGGGCAACTTCTTTCGAAGAAGTTAAGGAAGAAACTGGTGCAGGTGCTGGTGGATGCCGTGGCGGAAGATGTAAATGTAACATCGAATTATTAATAGAAAAAAATAAATAATTTTTAATTAATGAATAAATACACTACGTATTATAATTTGTAGTTGTAATTTTGATTAATTAAATAAAATTTATAATTTTATTTAAGGTAGCAGTATACTAATTTATACTGCTACCTTTTTCATTAATCAGAAAATAAGCTATTTAATATCATACCTACAATAACTAAGACAATTCCTATATAGCCAATAGTTGTTGGTAAGGTTGTTTTTAATATTAAAATTTCTCCAAGAAGTGTGAAAATAACTTCACCGGCTTGTGTTGCTTCAATTACAGCAAGCTGATGATGATTGCCTTTAACAAGTTCTGTAGCTTTAAAAAATAAAGTCGTAGCAATTACTCCAGAAAATAAAGCTACTAAAAAAGATTGAAGCACTTGGCTATCTGAAGGTAAACCAACTGTTACTATTCCAAAAATAGATAAAATAAGCCAAAAAGGAAGGCTACATAAAGTCATACCAAAGACTCTTTGGAAGGTATTTAATTCATTATTACAAACATCCATCATTTTTCTATTGCCTAATGGATAAGCAAATGCAGCAATTATTACTGGAATTACCCCAAATAAAATTTGAGAAAATGAAATATTATTTGCTTGCTGAACTTGAATTAAAAATACTCCTATTAATATTATTACTGAGAAATATAATGCCTTTTTTGGTATAGAATTTCTTTTATGAGCTATATAATTAGGTCCTATAGTTATAGTGAAAAATAATGGAGATAAGAGAGCCCCAGCTATAATAGTAATTTGCCATGTGCTTGCAACCATCCAAGAAGCGCCGTATTTTGAGGCGAAGCTAAGAGGTGCATAAAATAATCCAAAACCTACAGTGCTCCAAATGAACCAAGATTTTGGATCACTTTTTATTGATTTAAAAACAGGTTTAATTTCTTTCTTTAATAAAAGTATTATAAATAAAATAGGTAACATAAATAGATATCTAAGAGAGGCGCTCTATACCCAGCTTCCCCCAGAAATATTCATTTGACTATTAAGTATAAATGTGAATGAAAAGAAAAAAGCAGCTAATAATCCAAGTGAAAAAGCTTTCTTCATAGTAAATCCTCCTAAAGTTTTCATATGTTAATATAAGTTACTAAATAGTTATAACTATGTATAAATAAATTAAAAAATGGACAAATTCTATTAGAAAATGTCCATTAATAATACAATTATTCTACTGTATAAATCCAGCCTTCAGGTGCTTCGATATCACCAAATTGAATTCCGCAAAGAATTCTATAAAGTTCTTTAGTTACAGGCCCAACTTCAGTTTCGCTGTAGAATACATGAAGTTTATCTTTATACTCTATTCCTCCAATTGGAGTTATAACTGCAGCTGTTCCACAAGCACCAGCTTCCTTAAAATCATCAAGAGAATCTATAGGAACTTGCCTTTCATATACAGGCATATGCAAATATTTTTCTGCAATTTCCATTAGAGAATATTTTGTAATACTTGGTAAGACAGAAGGTGATAATGGAGTAACAAATTCATTATTTTTAGTTATACCAAAGAAATTAGCAGCACCAACTTCTTCAATATTAGTTCTAGTTGCAGGGTCAAGGTAAATACAATCTGCAAAACCTCTATCAGCAGCTATTTTATGAGGATGCATTGAAGCAGCATAGTTACCACCAACTTTTTGTCCACCAGTACCATGAGGAGCAGCTCTATCATAATCAGCAATCATAAAGTTACAAGGAGTAAGTCCGCTTTTAAAGTATGCACCAACAGGTAAACAGAATACACAGAATATATATTCAGGAGCAGGTTTAACTCCAATATTATCTCCAACACCTATTACAAATGGTCTTAAATATAATGTACCACCAGTTCCATATGGTGGAATATAAGCTTCGTTAGCTTTAACAACTTGCATACAAGCATCTATAAACTTTTCTTCCGGAATTTCAGGCATAAGAAGTTTTCTAAGACTTGAATTAAGTCTTTCAGCATTTTTATTAGGTCTGAAAAGTTGAATTTTTCCTTCTTTAGTTCTATAAGCCTTTAATCCCTCAAAACAGGATTGTCCATAATGAAGTGCGCAAGATGCTTCACTTATTGTAAGCATATTATCTTCTGTTAAATGTCCAGCATCCCATTTACCATCTTTCCAATTAGAAATGTAACGGAAATCAGTTTTGATGTATTCGAACCCCAAGTTATTCCAATCGATGTTTACTTTTTTAGTCATTTAAATCGCCCCTTTATTTATACGTAATTTTTGTGATTAGTTTATTTAATTTTTAAGATAAGTTAAAAAGGAAATTCCTGTTCTTAATTATGTAACTTATATTAAATAAAGCTAGAATTTAATATAAGTTGAAATTTAGAATTTCACTTATGTTTATAGTATTATCTTAATTATTTATTTTACCACTAATGTAAAAAATCTTAAATAGTTAAATGATAAATTTATGGTAAATTTTATTAATATATATGAAAATGTTCAAATGTATAATATAATATTATTTAAATGGTAAAAATTAAGTTATTTTATTGAATAAGAAGGTAGGAGGAAAAATAATGAAGAGAGAAGTAATACAGACTAATAATGCACCAGGAGCAATAGGTCCATATTCACAAGGAATAGCAGTTGGAGATTTTGTTTATACATCAGGACAAATTCCACTAAATCCTTCAACAGGGGAATTAGTAACAGATATTAAGCTTGCTACTAAGCAATCAATGGAGAATGTAAAAGCTATATTAGAATCAGCTGGAACATCATTAGATAATGTAATAAAAACAAGTATATTTTTAAAAGATTTAAATGATTTTGAAGCAGTAAATGAAGTTTATGGAACTTATTTTACTGAAAATAAACCAGCTAGAAGTTGTGTTCAAGTTGCAAAATTGCCTAAAGATGCAGTTATAGAAATAGAAGCAATAGCTATAAAATAAAGATAAAATATATTATTAAATTAATAATAAGTAGTATTAAAAAATAATAATTATTAATAAAAGACCTTTAGGTCTTTTTTATTTTGCTTAAATATAGTAAATTATATAATTGATGAATAGAATTATTAGGTGAAATAATACTATAATACTAAGTAGATTGATATTTACATATGAAGGGAGTTTATTCTATGAAAAGAAATAAGATGAAATTAGGTGCTATATTAATAAGTATACTAATTACAATTGGAATATTCGCTGGTTGTGAAAGTAAAGCTAGTGAAGAAATAAATGTATTAAATTATGGTGCTAATGCAGCAGAAGGAGTTTATAAAGAATTCCAAAAAGCAACGGGAATAAAAGTAAATGAAAAAACTTTTGATGATATGCAGTATATGTATCAAGAGGTTGCTAGCGGAAAGGTAGATTATGATGTTATTTTAGTTTCGGATGATATGGCTGAAAAGATGATAAAAGAAGAATTGCTTCAAAAGATAAATAAAGATAATATACCTAATATAGTAAATATGAATGAAGGGGATATGGGTAAACCATATGATCTTAATAATGATTATACTGTACCATATATGAACGGTACAATTGGATTAATATATAATACTGAAGTTATTGATGAAGACATAACAAGTTGGAAGAGCTTATTTGATTCTAAATATAAAGATGAAGTATTTATGTTTGATAATATGAGAGATACAATTGGAGTAGCTTTAAAAACATTAGGATATTCATTAAATTCAACTAATGAAGAAGAATTAAAAGAAGCTGGAGAATTATTAATAAAGCAAAAGAAAGAATTAAATCCAACATATGGAGCAGATGAAGTTTTAGATTTAATGAGATCAGGGGAAAAATCTATTGCTATGATTTGGTCAGGAGAGGGATTAAACTTAGAAGCTGAAGACGATAGATTTAAATATGTAATTCCAGAAGAAGGTGCTGATTTCTGGTTAGACTCTTGGGCAATTCCTAAGTCTGCAAAAAATGTCAGCGGAGCAGAAAAATTTATAGATTTTATGAGTAGTAAAGACATAGCGTTAAGAACAGCTGATGAAATAGGATATACTACACCACAAAAGCAAGCTATGGAGGAACAAGCTGATGAAATTAAGAATAATGAAAATGCATATATGCCACAAGAAATATTAGATAAGTGTGAAGGATATAAGTTTTTAGATAAGGAGAATTTAGAATTATATCAAGAGGTTTGGATTAAAGTTAAAAGTTAAGATAATTAGATAATATTCACAATAATACTTTGTGGAAAAACTAGAGTGTATAGTATATAATATTTGTAAAAGGACATGAGCTTAGGAGGAGAGAATATGGATAAAATAATTGACTTTAATGAGCTTAAAAATAGAGTTAATGATAAAGATGTAGATCAATTTGAATCATATATTTATAGTTTATATTATAAGGTTGCTGAAGGTAAGCTATCTATGGCGGATTTTTCAAACCAATTAACTGAGTATATGGTACAAAATAACATTTCTCAAGATAAGTTTTTAAAAATGCAAACTAAACTTATGGAGAGATATGGAATAGATACTACAGGATTTGAAGAGCAACTTAAAAGTTTAGGCTTAAATAATATTTCAACTGATCCTAAAGATTATGAAAAAGTTAGAAGAACTTTAGGTTTTCAAGAAAAATATAAAGATAGACTAAAAGTAAAAGGTGCAACTGAATATACAATAAATAACGATAAAAATAATCTTACTATTCTTTTAGATGAACATAACGTTATTTTAAAAAGCCCAGGAAAAATAGATTTAGCGGACAATGAATTAAATGAATTTTTATGTTCATATAAAAAGACAGTTGAGAATGACGTGCTTAAGATTTCACTTTGTGAAGATACAAGAGAATATGATTACTAAAAATAGAAACAAATTTCTATTTATTTTAACTAAATTTTATGTATAATGAATAAGGGAGGTAGCCAATTTAAAGTGGCAAATTATAGGTGAAGTGTTATTAATTAAGCTTATGCTGTAAGTTTAATATATAATTTGAAATTGCCTAATTGCAACTAAGAGATTGGATACACCCTTATTTTAATGTAAAAAAATAAATTGATATAAATAAAGTTATTATAAATTTTACGTTGCTGGAGGATGAGGATGAGCGTTTTAACAGTTAAGAATATCAGCCATGGATTTGGTGATAGAGCAATTTTTGAAGATGTATCATTTAGATTACTAAAGGGAGAACATGTAGGTCTTATTGGAGCAAATGGTGAGGGTAAGTCTACATTTATGAATATAATTACTAGCAAATTAATGCCTGATGAGGGAAAAGTAATTTGGAGTAATAGAGTTAGAGTTGGTTATATGGATCAACATGCTGAACTTGCAAAAGGATTAACTATAAGAGATGTCCTTAGAAGTGCATTCCAATACTTATTTGACATGGAAACTGAAATGAATGAACTTTATGGTAGAATGGGCGAAATGGACGAAGATGAAATGAATAAGGCTTTAGAAAGAACAGCTGTTATTCAAGACATGTTAGATAATAATGGATTTTACGTTATAGATGCTAAGGCAGAAGAAGTTGCTAAGGGGTTAGGACTTTTAGATGTAGGTCTTGACAGAGATGTTACTGAACTTAGTGGTGGACAAAGAACTAAAGTATTATTAGGAAAGCTTTTACTTGAAAATCCTGATATTCTTTTACTAGACGAGCCTACTAACTATTTAGATGAAGCGCATATTGAATGGTTAAAGAGATTCTTGCAATCATATGAAAATGCATTTATTTTAATATCACATGATATTCCATTCTTAAATTCAGTTATTAACTTAATTTATCATGTGGAAAATAGAAAGCTTACTAGATATGTTGGGGATTATTATGAATTCCAAAGAATTTACGAAGCTAATAAAGCACAATTAGAAGCTGCATATGAAAGACAACAAGCAGAGGTTGCACAACTTAAAGATTTCGTTGCTAGAAATAAAGCAAGAGTTGCAACAAGTGGTATGGCAAAGGCTAGACAAAAGAAGCTTGATAAGATGGAAATGATTGAACTTGCAGCTGAAAAACCAAAGCCAGAATTCAATTTCTTAAAGGGAAGAACTTCAGGTAAGGTTATATTTGAAACTAAAGATTTAGTTATTGGATATAATGAGCCTTTAACTAAACCTCTAAATCTTTATATGGAAAGAGGACAAAAGATAGCTTTAGTTGGAGCAAATGGGCTTGGTAAGACTACACTTTTAAAGAGTTTAATGGGAGTAATTCCTTCATTAGGTGGAGAAGTTAGTTTAGGTGAATATCAACAAATTGGTTATTTCGAACAAGAAATAAAAGAAGCTAATTATAATACTTGTATTGAAGAAGTATGGGAAAAGTTCCCTTCTAAGACTCAATATGAAGTAAGATCAGCTCTTGCTAAATGTGGTTTAACAACTAAGCACATTGAAAGTAAGGTATGTGTATTAAGTGGTGGAGAGCAAGCAAAGGTAAGATTATGTAAGCTTATTAATGAAGAAACAAATATCTTAATCCTAGATGAGCCTACTAACCATTTAGATGTTGAAGCTAAAGAGGAATTAAAGAGAGCTTTAAAGGAATATAAGGGAAGTATTTTACTTGTGTGCCATGAGCCTGAGTTCTATAAGGATGTTGTAACAGATATCTGGAATTGCGAGGAGTGGACACTTAAGATAACTTAATGACAACCTAAAAGATAATTGATACAAAAAAGCTTCAAGCCTTGATATAAAAGGTTTGAAGCTTTTTATTATTATACTTTTCTAGAATAATGATATGTGGATAATTTGAGGGTAATTACAATAGCTACTGACAATGATTTTTTTCTTTATAGACAATGAAATTTTTCCTTATCGGATGAGGATTTTTTTCCTTATCGATATAGGGAAAATTTTCATTGACATACTACTCTATTAAATAACTATTCTATTAATATACTATTCTAACAACTACAAAGGTTGTTGTTGTTGTTACCTACAAGGATATATTTCATTTTGCTTTTATAGGTGCTTATTGATATAATCTAGTTAATGAATCAAACGGAGGTTAAAGCAATGACTATTTGCATAAATGAGAAGATATTAAATGACGATAATATAAAAGCTCAACACATACATACTTTATTGCAACTAATGAAAATAGCTAATAAGGAAGCTCCTAATATATTTATAGCAGTATTCTCACTAAAAGAGCTTATGGAGCTAGTAAAATGTAACAATAAGGAAACTGTATTAAAATATTTAAATACATTAGTAGAATGTGGATATATAGAAAAATTAGAGCCTACAAATAGGAAATCTACATACAAACTTAATAGTGAAATATTATATAAATAGGGATTTGAAAAAAATCTCTATTTTTTTGTCTTCAAGTGTTGCAAAAACAGAACACTTAATATATAATTAGTATTGTAAACGGAACACTTCGAGAATTCAAAGCTTGTTCAAGCAAAATAAACATAGTTGATTCCAACTTATCAACAAATACTAAAGCAAATGAGGAGATGATAAAAATGGCAATATTTAATATATTAGGATTTAATCAAGAAAAAATAATGACAGTACAAGAAGAAAAGCAAATAAATTTAAACGGAAATGATTTGATTGTTTTAAGAAATATTGTAGATATGATAGATTCAAACAGATTAGAAACTAAAGAGATAGACAATAAGAAATATACTTGGATTAAGTATTCTTTACTAGTTGAAAATTTAATTTTTGTTAGTGATAAAGAAGATACTTTTAAGAAGATAGTAGGAAAAATTATTAAATGTGGATTACTAGAAAGAGAAGTTTTAAAGTCAGTTGGGAAAGGTGCTTATACATACTTTAGAAAAACAGATTTATTAAAAAGTATAGAGTATACTACAGAAGCTCAAATAACTAAAGCACAAGTAAAGAAAAAAGTATCTAAGAAGAAAGAGCAAGCTGAAAAGATGGAGGTTTTAGATGGACAAGTTACAGTTGAAGAAGCTTTAGAACAAAGAAAAAAAGCAGATATAGAAAAAGTTATAGAAGCCACTGGATGTACTATAGAAAAGGCTGAAGAGATATTAGAGTATGCAGTTATTTGTAATAAAAATAATCCAGTTGGGTTTGCTATAAAGGCTATAGAGGGAAATTGGAAGCTTGAAAAGAAAGAAACTAATGGAATAAATCCAAGAAGCTTTAATAATTTTAAAGGTCGAGAATATGATTATGATAGATTAGAATCAATGCTTTTAGGATATGAAGAATATAGCGAAGAAGATATGCACGAAGTATTAAGCAATACTAAAAGTAGGAATTATACATCAAACAATAATCAGAGATTCAATGGAGTTGAGATTGGAACTAATGTTGCAGTTTAATATTAAATCAGAAATAAAAAAAGGCAGTAACCGAAGCTACCACCACTCGCAAGGTAAATTATAGCTTAGTTACTCCTAAAAATCAAGGAGGAAAATGAATGAGTATATATGTGTTAGAAGATTACATAAGAGTTTGTAAAGTGTTGGAGGTAGAACCAACATGGCAAGGACTTCACAAATGGAAAAAGGAAATGTGGAGGTAACTATGGTAAAGGGGAGATTGTTTATAAACTAGCAAGGAAGATACCAAATTAAAGGTACAAGCTATTATTTTACAAGTGGAGATTACATAGAACTTTTTGATGAAGACACCCTAGAGTGGCTTGTGGGTAGAATAGAACACGACTATAACTATGGATATTATGCAATAGTAACTGTAAAAGGCTGGTTTGAGATTCAACAAGAAGAAGAAATATACAATTTAGATAATTGGATAGCTAAAGGGGTTTAGCTGGATAGAGTAACAAAGGAATAAATGATAATAGTAAGATTGAGAAAATGGAAAAAAGATAAAGAAGATAAAACCATAGATTGAGAATAATATTACCAAATGAAATAGTTGATATGGTTAATAGTGATATTGAATTTAAAAAGATATTAAAAAATAACATTGTTAAATTTGTTAGGGAGTTAAAGAAAGAGATAGAGTTTGAAATGGATATAGTAAGTATAACAGTTCAGAAGTTGGATTTATTCCAACTTCTTTTTTAGATGTATAAAATTTAATTAATTATCAATTTTATGGTATAATATGTATAGGAAATTAAAGTGAATTTTGATGAATTAATACAATTTATCGGAAGATAAAATATTAATTTTATTTAGTATAAATTATGATTGTAATATTTGTAAATAAGGGAGGGGTTATGATGAAATTTTACAAAAATCTTATAAAATCAGTTTTATTTGGAATATTAATCGTTTCAGGATTTATTTATGTATCTTTAGAAATAATTAATATTGAAGGTGAGTATGCAGGAGTAGTAATAATGGGACTAGCTATTATATCAACTATGCTTTACTGTACATATAAAATAATTGATACAATAAAAGAATATTATGAAAAGTAAATTACTAATTAATAATATATTAAGTTATGCATAAAATTTAAATTGTAAGAAGAGAGAAATTTATATAACAGAAAAAAGAGTCTATAAACTCGATAAAAAGGAGAAGAAATATTGAGGAAATTATTAAAAATATGTGTATCAAGTATTATAATTATTGGTATTATAATAGGAATAAAATATGTAAATAATGGGATAGTTAAAAGTAAATTATCATTTATAATTAATAAGGTTGCTATGACTATAGTAGAAACAGAAGAATATAAAAATGAGTTTATAGAAACTAAATATAAGAACTATAAAATAATACATAATAAAGAATTTACACCAGCACTATCAATGGTATTTGCTTATTTAGATAATATGGAGCTTAGAAGTTATGAATTATTAGGATATACTCCAAAAGAAGAGCTTACTATACAGATAGATTATGATGAAGATGTATTTAAGGCAAGAAATTCAATTGGAATATCTGCTGAAGGTGCTGTTGGTTATTATAATAATGAAATTAAAACTATTTATATGATGGCTGAAGATACATATAGAGATGTAATACTTGATATGCCTAAAATTGATTTTTTATCAGATGGAAATATATTAGGTAATACTACAGGATTTAGAGAAATATTATTTCATGAATATTCACATTATGCATTGAATAGTTTTATGAATGAAAATAATATTCCTGAAGAAGATATTCCTATTTGGTTTAATGAAGGCATAGCAGATTATCTAGCAGATGCTCAAAAGTTATTTGGAGAAGAAATGAATTTTATTTCTTTAAATAAATTAAATAGCTATGAAGATTGGATAAATAGTTGTAATAATGAAAATAATGAGCCATATATTCAAAGTATGTATGCCATTTATACACTAGTAAATTTAAAAGGTGAAAATATTATTAAAGATATAGTTCTTAATTGTAAAGAAAATAGTTTTAACGATAGTTTTAATGAAGTTGCTGGATTATCTTTAGATAATTTTGAAAAAGTTTTACAAGATGATTTTATTAATATTAATAAAATGTATAGTTTAACTAGCAATCCACAAGAATATGTCGAAACTAAAATAAAATGTTTAGAAGAATATATTAAAGTTTGTGAAGATGATATTAGAGCATATGAAACATTAAGTAGATTTTATGAATATAACAGAGGGTTTGATATTACAGAAGAGTTTTTAAAAGAAAGTATTGAGAAACATCCTGAAGAACCAAGCTTATGGAGATATCTAGCTATATTATATGAAAATAATAATATGCTAGATTTAGCTAATGAGTGTTATTTGAAAGAAAAGGAATTAAATTTGAAAGAATAAATATAAATAGTAATTTTAAGTAGTAAAAGGTATAATCAAAGTATTATTTAATTATGAAGTGAAGTTTCTTTTTTCAATATAGTTTAGATATATTCAGAAAAAAAGGCTAGAAGTATCAAATGATATTTTCAGCCTTTTTATTCAATAAAATTGAATTTTTATGTTGGAACTAATTATAGAAAGTAGGTGAAATCAATGATGAATAAACAAGTGTGGTTATACATAACATCTTTTATAAGTATTGTTGCAATCTTCTTTATCTTATATTATAGCAATATTAATTCATGGCTTTTATTGATTGCTTCCATATTTTTAGCAGTATTAGTATATAGCATAAAAGAAATTTCTAATGAAAAAAAGAAAAAAAGATAATGATAAATATAATATAAATTGAAAATGGATAGGCTTCACAAGGGGTGAAGCTTCTTTTGTTATTCAATGAAAAAACAATTTTATTGAAGCTCCAGTTGATGGAGTTTTTTTGTAATCTTAAATTAAAATAGGGAAAAAATTGAAAAAGCAGAAGAATTGGTGTATATTAAATACAGTAATATATACTATATTATAAAGTATTATTAAGTATTTACTTGGTGAATACTTATTTAAAAAGGAGTGTTAATTATGACGGAAAATGAAATGATTATGGCTAGATATGATAACTTGGATTTATTTAGTAAACACCTTGTTGTTGAATGTATGAGAATAATAAAGCCAATAAATAAAGATGAAATTGAAAAAACACATAAAGATATATATTATCTTTCAAAACAAAGAGCTAATCTTCTCAGTAATATTATTGATGCAATAGAAACTGCTAATAGAATTGATGGTATTAATGCAGAAGAAAGAAAAAAGCTATTAAAGTATGCTGAGTTAGGCGAATATTTTTGTATAGATTAAAATTTTTACCTTTAATATTGTTTGGTATATTTGCTATATCTATGATTATAGTAGTCTTAATAGCATCAAATTAAATATATTATTACTTAAATTTTATTTAAAATCAATAGCTTAAGGATTTGGATTTGTTTCCAAGTCCTTTTTTGTTATCTTTAAAATTCTAATTAAGAAAAATATTTTAGTAAAAGAACAATATAATTTTACGTTTTTAATCACTCTTAACGGATTAATATCTTGTAAATAAATTAAAAATGAAAAAGGAGAATGGATTATGGCAGTAAAAATGATTAAACCAATCAATATCAGAATGGAAAAGGAGTTAAATGAAAGAATTGAAAACTATTGTTGGAGCAATAGAGTTCGTGTATCAACTTTTATTAGAGAGGTTTTAGAGAGAGAAATAGTAAGACTAGAGAAGGAAGGTAGAAGATAATGATAAATAATGTAGGATATGTTACACAAATAGAAAATGATATAAGAAGGATTTTAAAAACACTATTGAGTAAAAATGTAGAAATAGAAATTGACCAAGATAATGATAGTACAGTAATTATAGCTAGGTATGGGAATTATAGAAATGCATACATATTTAAAAATAAAAATTCTTCTACGTATCAAATAGATTTATATGGGGTTATGGGTGATGATGAGATTACACTTTTCTTTAGTAGTCAAAGTAGTGTAATTAACTTTTTAAATAATAATTTTTTTGGATAAGAAAATAATGCTGGAGCAAACAAAACAAGCTCCAGCAAATTTATAAATTTTAAAATTATTTAGAGAGGAATAGCACAAAGAGATGAATAAGATTGAATTTTTTAAAGACATCATAGAAGAGTATGAGGAATTATTGAGAGAGCTAGAAAATGAAAATGCTCCAATTGATGCTATAGAGCTAGTAAAAGAAAGTATTAGAAGTAATAAAATATTACTAGAAAATTGCATTTTAAGAGAGGAAGAAACTAAAGCATTAGAAGTAGCAGAAGATTCAGCACCTAAGGAAGATTCAGGGTTAACAGTTGGCGTTTATAAAAATTTTAAAGCTTTTTGTATAGCTGGTGGAAAACTTGAAGTGGATGCAAAAACTCCAAAAGGCGACACGAGAAAAGCACTTATAAAACAAATGGATTCATTATGTAGTTGGAGAAAAGCCGAAAAAGGCAATGCGATAATAGTTGATGAAGTGTACCAGTTTGAGAAAGATATTGAAGATGGTAGAAGTAAGAAAAGTATTTATATTGATAGTGCCGAAGCTTTGATAATTCATAACTTAAAAAAGTCAACTAATTCAGTTACTTTTGTTACAGTTGGAAACTTAGGAGAGTATGTTGGTTTATTTAATGACAAATACCAGTATGCAGACCATGATACTTTAAAGGTTGATTTTACTATATTCAACAGTTTTAAAAGAACAACCAATGCAGAAGCTAAAAGGATACTTGACCGTTGTTTGAAGGCTATGGAAAATAGAAAGTTAATAGATTCAGCTTATACGAGAATAATAGTTTGTAAAGGTGGAGAACTTAGGGGAGCTAATGTAGAAGAAAAGAAAATAATCTTAGATGCAGAGGGTAAAATAATGAAAAACTTAGGTTGCTTAAATTTTACACAAGTTAAGAATAGAAAATTATTAGGTTTATTTAATGAAAAAGTAAAAGAAGAAGTAAATTCCAATGGTATAGAAGAATTTGAAAGTTCATTCAAGGGTTATGAGATAGTAAGCACTAAGAAATTAGTTGCAGAAGCTGAAAAACAACTTGCAACATTAGATAAAAAACAAGAATTAAATGGACTGTTCATTGATAAATTAAATTCAACTTTTGAACAAAAACATGTTCATTCAAAAAATAAGCAGTTGGAAACAAAAGGATTCGGTGAAGTAATTTTAGAATACGAAGGTTCGGAAGAATACAAACCAACAGTAAATAAACTTATTGATGAATTAATAAAATTGAAATAAAAAGGTGTATATTTAGCTACTCTTATTATTATAATAGTAGCCTATATATACGAGTAGCTATTTATACACCTTTTTTAATAATATGATTCAACTATATATAAGACTCAATATAGTCAAACTTTTGTATAGGAATTACTACTCTCGCCAGCGAAACATTATAAACTTGAACGGAGCGATAGCGAAGAGAAAGTTTAAATGTTGAGATGAGAGGTTAAACCGATAGCTTTAAGCTCCAATAATTAGATAAGTAGTTTATGAGTAGTAATTTAGTAGCAAGATGGGGAAAAGGGGTGATTTACTTCGCTACGCTTCGTAAATACAACCTACACATTTTCCCCATACCCCTATGTGGAGGTTACCTTATTGTAAATGAAAAGTAAAGGAGGGAGTAACAATGGATAGCTCTTATCTAATGGAGTTGTCAAATATACATATAATAAGGAGATAAAAAGATTATGGAATTAGAATTAACAAAAGTAGAATTAAAGAAGGAAATTACAAGTGCAGAAGCTAGAAGCAAGTATTTAAAATCTATACTAGAAACTTCTAAATCGAAAGAAGCTTATACTGATGAAATTGATGCTAGATTTAATAAGTTATCAGAAGATGTTTACTTAAGCAGAAGGATTGAAACTTATACTAATTGGTTGCTTAAAGGCGAGATGGAGAAAGAAGAAGTTTATTCTTATGATACTAGAACAGACAAGCAGTATAATGATGCTGAGAAGACTAAGAGATTCATTGCTAAAGGTGAAGGAAATACAGAAGAGCAGAAGGAAGCTCAAGAGAATAAGCTTAAGACTAATGGTATTCAATATAAATCAAATGCTATTACAATTACACCAGCATTAATCAAAGAGGATTCAGAGATTGGGGAAGTGCTTAGAGAATATCAACCACTAAGGGAATTACTAGGTCAAGAACTTCAAAAGATAAAGAATGGAGAACCTACAAGGGAAATTACTATTGAAAAGGATGGAGAACTTATAAGAGAACCATTAAGCTTTAAAATGGTAAGGGAGCACCTAGCAGAGGTTAATGCTGATATGAAGTTAAGTATCGCAAAGTTAAAAGGTTTGGAATGTGAAAGACCAGCCCCAACAAAAGTATATGAGAATAAGTTGGACATGATTGATTATAGCAATTGGAAGATGATTAAGAAGTTATTAGGGCATTTATGGCTAGGAGAAACACCTAGTAATGAAGATGATATAATCCTTGTTGCAGATTTACAAAGAGCACTTAAAGAATTGAAGCTTAGTGCATTAGATAGTAGTATCATTACAAAGTACAATGAGGGGTGGACAATTCAAGATATAGGTGAAGAAGTTGGATTGCATCATTCAAATGTTAGCAGAAGAATAGATAAGGTGTGTAAATTGATATCCGAATATTTAATAAAAAATAATTAAAAATATTCGGAAACATTGCACAAAAAGAGTCACAAATCATATAGATAGTGAGGGGGTATATAAATAATATATATCACCTTTAGGAACGACCAAAACAAAAACAAAAGATAAAAGCTCCAGTGGTTTATACTGCTGGAGTTTAACTATTTTAAAAGAAAGGAGCAATTAAGACTTGAAAAAATATTCTATGTTGTTGAATATGGATGAAGAGTTAAAGCATCAGCTGGAACAGATAGCTAAAAAACTACATACTACCAAAAGTCAAGCAATAAGATATCTAATCTTAAACTATAATAAAGACTGATATTTACTTCAAGGCTATAATTCATATAAATACCAAAAACCACTAAGGCGATACCAATAGTGATTCTAAATTCCGATTTAATTGTATTCTAGCTTTGAAGTAGCTATCATTCCTTCAATAGTGATGGCTATGATTCTAATATTCTATTAACATAATTAAACAACTCCTAAACTAGGAAGTAAGAGAACATCCTTTCTCTCTTACTATCTAGTTCTTTAAAGCTAGGGTATTTAAATTAGGAACTGTTATATTCTAGCTTTAAAGATTGTATTTAAGTGTATACGTTTAATGTATATAGATAAATGCAATCTCTCAAAGGGGATTGTAAATATAATAAGTATGTTTTATCTTCGTATAAATTCAAAGCTTATTAAATTCCTTTATTTGGTTTATAAGTAGCAAGGTATAGTCAAAGGAAATTACATTGATAAAGAATGTAAGGACAGCTAGGCTATTACTTTGTTACATTAAACAACTAATAGGAATAACCTAATGAAACCTCATGTAACTACTAAAGATAACTATACAATAAGCATAAGATTACAAGATACTCATGATAATGTAGAAGTAAGTTGTAATAAGATATGTGTAAGTTGTAGAGTATTAGATGTTAGATTGATATATCTATAAGATATTGAAGTGAGTACATGAGTTGAGAAAAGCAAGTGTATATGATGAATTGATGTATTAGATGATATGGAGATAAGTAAGTATCATTAAGTATTAAGTATGATTAGATAATATTAAATAGTGATTATAAATAATGTGTTATGGTGTGAAGAAAGAAAAAAATAAAAGTAAGAGGTTAAACTCTAGTGAAAGGCTTAAGAACAACAGTAGGAAAGACCTGTCTTTTTTTTGTTGAGGGTTCTACAGAGTTCCACGTGGCTTCGGAACAAGATATTTTTTAAAATCTCGAACTTTTAAATTAGCACATGAAATACAAATAATGAGAAAAAGACGACAAAAAACCTCGTTTAAGCTAGTAATAATCAGCTCTAACGAGGTTTTTCGTTTCTGAAAATATAATAACACAACAGTAAAATAACGTCAACAGAAAGGAGAAAAAATTTTGAGGAAAAATAAGAGTACAACGATTTCCATAAGATTTACAGAAGAAGAAAAAGAGATATTAAACAATGCTTCTTTTATGAAGTGTGTACCAATAGCCGACATAATTCGTGAAGGGCTTAAATTGTATTTTAATGATTCATCAGCTTTTGAAACCAGCACAGAAAAGAGGTCTAGGGTATGGAAGATATGATTTTCAATAATACTTATAACGTAACAAAAGAGGAACAGTTGCAGAACTATTTTGGAAGTTTTGATAGTGATAAGGTTGATGCTTTAGTCGATAAGGTAGAAGGTAGAAAACAAAAGAGTATAGCAAGAGAATTGCTTCAGGAAGTGCCTAATCTTTTGAACACAGATATATACTCTTTAAAAATTTTAGTGGAGCTTTTAACCGATATTGATTACTTAAATGCAAAGATGAAACAGTGTAGGGAAAATGATAACTTGCAATTATTTACTAAGTTGTTAAAAAGTAAATTGGATGCAGTAGCTAAAGTGAATACTATATTAGAATCTTATGGGCTTACGCCAAAAAGTAGAAAATCGATTTTAGTATTAGACATGGAGGAATGATGGCAAGAAAAGTTAAAACAAAAAAGAAAAGAAATTCTATTATGAATGATGAATTTATGAAGTGGTTTATCAAAGCTAGATTTGAAGTAATGAAGCCCAAACTACCACATGAGTATATTTTTACTGGTAATCTATATCAGATTATATTGAATTATGATAAATGGCATAAAGAATATGGCAAGAGTATAAGGGAATATCTTATGCAAGATTATTTCAAGCATCTAAAGGAAGAAAATAGAGAAAATGAGATACTGGAGCTCATGGAGTTAGTCAATTGTACAGATGAAGAGCTATTAGACTATGCAAAAAAAGAGAAAATAAAAAGATTAAAAGAAAATAACTAGAGAAGAAACGAAGGAGAATTATTATTATGGCAAAAAGTAAAAATACAACAACAACAATAAATGCAAAAAGGATTCAAAATATTGCTTACTACGATTTAAGTGTAGGTTCATTAGTCAATCCAAATGTTAGACAACATTTAAAATCAAATCCTATTGGTTTGGAAGTGGCATTAACAACTCTACAAGAGCTTAGAGAAGAGATAGAAGGTTATGAGATATCAATAGATGAAATTGATTGTAATAGAATTTTTGATGGTACGGAGCTTACTGAAACTGAAGTATTCATTAAGAGTATTCACGACCATGCATATTTAAGAAATGAATATGATGAAATTAAACAAGCTAGAGAGTTAGATAAAAGTTTCAGTAGGGAAGAAAGACAAAAGATTGCTGATGAACTAGAAACGGAAATAAAAAAAGAGTACAGAAAAATCGAAACAGTTGGTAAGCTTAATAAAACTCTAAGAAGAAGTTGTGAAGCAAAGATTGAAGAGTTGGGGAAACAACTTAGAGAGATTTTGTCTACTCTAGAAGTGTCTACTGAAGAATCTATAAATAATAGGTTATGGTCAATAGCAGAGTATAAGCTAAGAGAAATAAAAAATAGATTAGATTATAAGATTACTTATCTTGAGAATATTGTGGAGGAAATGGCATAATGTTAGAAACAAGGATTTTACAAGAAGAAGAGATAAGAAGTCTTAGAAGTAGTAATGTAGAAATAAGAATGGACGACAACCACCTTTATATTGGTGGTTCTTTACCCCTTAGAAGCCTTTCCTCACCAATAACAGATAGAAAGACTGGTAAGAAGTTCAGGGAGCGTGTAGAGCCACTAGCCTTTAAATTAGCACTAATGAGAAACAAGGCTCATGGCTATAAGACAAAATTCTTAAAGAATCACAATTATAAGTTGGAATTTGAATATGAAAAGTTGGAATTTGATGAAGTCAATGAGCGAGAGCTGAGATTTCTATTCACATTGCCAAAATCCCAATTAAACTTAGAATTACTTGAAGATATATCAGAAGATAACGCTTCATTCAGTTTTGGGTTTGTGTGTGGAACTGAAAGGAAAGCTTTATCCAATGAGAAAAACATAGAGTATATAAGAATTATTGATTCGTTCAAGGAGCTTAAAGAAATAAGTGTTCTCGACAAATTCACGCTCCCAGCTTATGAAAAAGCCAAGGGATTTAAGAGTTATGATTACCAAAGTGCCGAGAAGAAATCTGAAAAGCTTGTTTTAAATAAGAATAGGGAGTCTTTGTGTGAACAGTACGATAAAAAGCTTCAAGAAATAAAAGAATATATCACTAGGCAGAAAAGAAATGCTTTGTTTTCTTATGGTTCAGAATTTAAGATACCACTGTAAGATAATAATCGGGGAAATAGTTAGCTTAATATTAGTTAGCTATTGCCCCGATTTTTTTGCTTTTGTAGCAAAAATAAATTTTGAAAACAATTTGTAACTATAACATAAGTAGGTTGTAAAGATTGTAGAAATTATAAATTCAACAGAAAGCAAATTGGTATGATGAAACGTTGATTTTATTTTCACTATAATATTACTTTTACAAATAGAACTAGTCTTAACGGATACTATATTAAAAAATAAAAATTAAGGAGTAACTAATGATAAAAGTAGAAGTAAACGACGATGAGAAAATAAAAATATATAGTAATGGGGTTTTAATCATTGAGGAAGAAAGTTATAATAATGTAGTATCGATTATCTGCGAATTGAAGGAGATTATTCAAGATGAGTACCAACTTAATGTTTTAGAAGAGATTTTAAAATTAATTGAATTAAGGATGGTAGCATAATGAATAATGTAGCTTGTTATATAAGAGTGAGTACGGATAAAATAGACCAGCAAAACTCACTAGAAAAACAAAGAATATTATTACAAGAGCAATATAAGGATTGTAATATTAGTATGTATTCCGATACTGGAACTGGGACAAGTTTTAAAAGGAAAGGTTTTAAACAATTATTATTTGATTGTGGATTAAATGAAAAGATTTTAAAGGATGGAAGATTAACATTTGAGGTTGATGCTATTAGAGAACCGTTATTTAATGAAATAGTTGTTATAAATACTTCTAGGTTTGCTAGAAATATTGCAATTATAGATATTCTAAGAGTTCTATGGGATTATAAAAAAGTTAATGTTAAGTTCTTGGATGTTCAAAAGAATAGTAATAATCCAAGTGATATGATATTACTTCAAATGTTTTTTGCTATGGCAGAGAATGAGGTTGCAGAAACGAGCAAGAGGACAAAAAGAGGTAATAAGACAACTATTATGCAGAATAAAATAAGAAATAATTCTATTTTCGGATGGGATTTTGATAGAGAAACAAATTCTTTGATTGCGAATGAAAAAGAAAAGAAAGTTGTAGAATTTATATTTGAAACTGCATTAACTAATGGATTAAAGAATACTGCTAAACTAGTGAATGAAAAAGGATATAGAACTAAGAAAGGGAATCTATGGACTGACAGTACCATTAAAACTTTGATAACAAATCCTAAGTATAAAGGTTATAATGTTAGAAATAAATATGAGAGTATTAATTTATTTACAGAAAGTAGAAGTAAGTATGTTAAGAAGGAAAATTGGGTAGTTATGAAAAATAATAGAATAGAACCTTTAGTCAGTGAAGAACTTTGGGAAAAAGTACAACAAGCATTAAAACAAAGGTGTATAGCTGGCAATAAAGGTCAAAATGCTAGAATTTATGATACTAGAGGGAAAGTAAAATGCAAATGTGGTGCTAACTATGTAAGGTGTGTTACAACAAAGGTTACTAATGAGCCAAAGGATAAACACTATCTTATATGTGGGAATAAGAAGAAATATGGTAAAGATTATTGTAAGGCAGAAAATATAACAGTTGGGATATTGGATAGATTTATAGAAGAACAGAGAAAAAGTTATTATAAGAATATTCAACTGCAAACAAGAGTGAAAATAATGCAATTACAGAAAGAAGTTGATAACATAGCTAAAGATGAAGTCTTTAGTATTAAAGAAAAAGAACAAGAGTTAGATGTATTAAGAGAAAAGTTAGATAAATTATTAGATACATTTTTATCTTCATCGGAAACTATGCAAAAGCTGGTAGAGAAAAAGATTGGGGAGCTAGAGGTTCATATAAAAAGGATTGAGCTAGAGATATCTAATATCAAATCTATCTATGCTGATAAAGAAAAGCACCTAAGACAGTTGAATAATAGAATTATAAAGTTGAAACAAGATTTAATAAATTCAATAGATAAAGAGTTAACTCGTAAAGAGTGGTTAGATAAAGTTGATAAGATAATAATTGAAAGTAAGATTAGCTTTAATGTTGTGTACAACCTTGATTAATTTTTTTATATTCAAGATTGTCATAAAGGTATTATGGAGGGACTACTAAAGTTGTATAGTAGAGTTATATTAAGAGTTAGTGTAAAAGCTAGCTCTTTTTTATTTGACGAATTGTCAAGCTAAGTGTTGCACTTAGCTTGACAATTCGTCTTATTAAAAAAGTTTTTTAAAAGTCATAATTAAATTTTAAATCCTAAATAAATTTCGCAAATAGCTGTAACTATAAAGAAAATACCTATAATATAAGGTGTAGCTAATATTGCTATAAAAGGATTAAATAATATCAATAATCCTAAAATGAATAAAAGAATTATATATACTGTATGAAAGTTAAATCCTAAATTTTTATATTTAATTGCCATAATGAATAAGTAAATTCCTCTAATAAGTGCCCATAAACCAAAAAATAACGCAATTGTGTCAATTGTTTCTGCAGGAGAGAAGCAAAGAAGCAATCCAAATAAAATTGAAATTGTTCCATTTACAATCAAAAAAACATTGTTCATAGAAGTAAAGGACCTAATAATTGCAAATATTCCAGCTACAATTATTAATACTCCACAAATATTAATAAAGCTTGAAAATGTACTAAATGGATTAATGAAAAATAAAACACCTATTATTCCAAATAGAATTCCTTCAATAATAAATAGATATTCTAAAAGTTTTTTCACAAATATCACTCCCTTAAATTTTTGATTATGAAATATATCTTTAGTTTGTGATAAATTTGTAATATTATATATAAATTTTTTGTTTAAATATAATTACAAAATTATTAAGAGAAATAACTTCTTTTTGCAATTATTTAATTTTATGATAATATTAGTTTAATAGAATATATATATTATGTTAAGAAAGCACACTTATAATATTATAAAGTTCTATATTGTAGGAATAAGAAAGTAAAATGTTAAATGGAGGTACAGTGTGATAAAGAGAACATGTAAGCAGTGTGGAAAAGATTTTACTCTTACTGATTCAGAAGTTAATTTTTATAAAAGTAAGGATTTAGATATTCCAAAAAGATGTAGTGAGTGTAGAAAGAAGAATAAAGATAATAACAATAATGTAAATAAGGATAATATAAATAATTTTGATATAAGCAATAAACAAGAAAATAATAACTATAGTAATAATAGAAGTTACAACAACAATAATAATAATAAAAAGAAATATACATTTGGAAGTGTTATAGCTGCAGGATTAGTTGTTATACTTTTACTTGTTGGTAAGGTATTTAATATAACACCTAATTGGGGAGAAATATTTAATACAGCTCAAAGTGAGCAAAGTAGTAACGTATCCCTTGAATTTAGAAATGAAGCTTTATGGGAAGATCACTTTTTAAAGCATAGAAGTGAGTTTGGATATTCTACTAAAGAAGAGTATTTAAAAGGGGCAAATGAAGTTATTAATTCTGCAACATCTTTACATAAGTTTGAGGCTGAAGATAATGATGAAATTTACTATGATGAAAGTAAGAATGAAATTGTTTTTGTATCATCTGATGGATATATAAGAACTTATTTTAGACCTAGTGAAGGAATTAATTATTATAATAGACAATAGAAGAAATAAGTAAATTTATATATCTTGAGAGGTATAAATTATTTTATTTAAATTAATATTTTGGCAATTAAAAATAATAGAATATTGAAATTGAGGAGTTATATCATGAATTTGGTATAGCTCCTTAATTTTTATTTTTAGTTAATTAAATTGCTATAAGAAAAAGTAAACAGAAATAATTTATTTTCATAGAATAGAAAGGAGAAGTTTAAGTTAATATTTATAAATTTAAATATATGAAAAATTAGGATAATAAAATATTTTATTAGATGGGGGAATTGAGAATATGAAAGTTAGAAAAGCTGTAATACCAGCTGCTGGTCTTGGTACTAGATTTCTACCAGCAACTAAGGCACAACCTAAAAAAATGTTGCCAATAGTTGATAAGCCAACGATTCAATATATTATAGAAGAAGCAGTTGATTCTGGAATAGAAGAAATATTAATAATAACAGGAAGAAATAAAGAATCTATAGAAAATCATTTTGATAAATCTATAGAATTAGAAATGCAGCTTGAGAGGTCAGGAAAACTTAAAGAGTTAGATATAGTAAGAAAGATATCTAGTATGGCAGATATACATTATATAAGACAAAAAGAGCCAAAAGGATTGGGTGATGCAGTTTCTTGTGCAAAATCCTTTGTTGGTAATGAACCTTTTGCAGTAATGCTTGGTGATGATGTTATAGATAGTGAAGTTCCATGCTTGAAACAATTGATGAATTGTTTTAATGAGTATAAAACATCCATATTAGGAGTTCAAAAGGTAAATGAAAATGACGTGATGAAGTATGGAATAATAAAGGGATTATATATAAAGGAAAACGTATATAAAGTTAAAGTGCTTATTGAAAAGCCTACTATAGATGAAGCTCTTAGTAATATTGCGATTTTAGGAAGGTATATAATAACACCTCAAATATTTGAAGTTTTAAATAATGTTAAGCCAGGAAAAAATGGAGAGATACAATTAACAGATGCATTACAACAATTAATATCTATTGAAGCAATGTATACATGTGAGTTTGTTGGTAATAGATATGATGTAGGAGACAATTTAGGGCTTTTACAAGCTAATATTGAATTTGCTTTAAAGAGAGGAGATCTTAGAGAAAAACTTGTGAAATATATTAAGATGTGTAAGTTATAAAAAATAATTTAGATTTTAGATTAGAGTAGGAAAAGTTCTGTATCGAAATTTATTATTCTCATTTAAATCTAAAAAAATAAAATATAAATTACTATGAGAGGACTTTATATTTTTTCTCTAAAAAGCATAACTAAAAGGATAATTAATTAGATATTAAAAATAGTGTTAGGAGAAATAAAATGATAATTGTTAGGGTAATGGGTGGAACGGGGAATCAAATGTTTCAATATGCATTAGCTAGAAAGCTTAAAGAAATGAATAAGTATGTAGTTTTAGATATAAGTGCATATAAAACATGGGAATTTAGATATGATTTTTGTTTAAATAGAATTTTTGATATTAATAAAGATATTTATATTACAGAAGATCCAAATGAATTTATTATAAAGAATTGTAGAAATATAAAAATTATTGATTGTGAAAATCAACCTTATTATAATGCTGATATATTAAATTATGATAATGTTTATTTAAATGGATATTGGATGAGTGAGAAATATTTTAAAGATATAGAAAAAATACTAAGAAAAGAGTTTATATTTAAAAATACATTAGATAAAGAAAAAAGTGAATTAGTTAATGAGTTAAAAAACACAAATTCAGTTGGAATACATGTAAGGAGAGGTGATTATCTTCAAGGTAATGCTGCAAATATATTTACAGGAATAACTACAAAAAAATATTATGATAATTCATTGAAGTATATTAAAGAAAAGGTAAGTAATCCTCAATTTTATGTTTTTACTGATGATAGAGAATGGGCTAAAGAAACATTTAAAAATACAAGTGTAAAAGTTATTGATGTAGCTATAGATAAGACTAATTATACTAATATACAGATTATGAGTAGTTGTAAGCATAACATATTAGCAAATAGCACAGCAAGTTGGTGGGCAGCATGGTTAAATAATAATAAAAATAAAATTATTATAACTCCTGATATATGGCTTAATCAAAAAGAAGCTAATATGGATGATATAGTTCCTCATGATTGGATTAGAATAAGTCATATTTAGTAAATACTAATCAAAATAAAAAGCTATAGAGTAAAAAAAAATTAGTTAAAATACTCTATAGTTTTTCTATTTAATACATATATTAAAAGTTTAATCGTTTAATAGAAACATATATGGATCCATTTCTTTTGATAAAGTTAAATTCATATCATCTTGCAATATAGTATTAGTTGTATTACTATTGCCTTCCGGATTAGTTGAATTTCCACCATATCTATACCTAACTAAAATAGAATCTATAAATCCTATTCTACAGCCATTTCTAGTAAGCTGTAAAAATCTAGGTAAATCTTCGAGTAAAACATAACTTTCATCATATAATCCATAAGTATCTATGGTTGAACGTTTATAGGAAAGACCTGGAGCAGGGAAGAAAGAGCCTCTAAATCTAAGAATTGATTTAAAACAATCAATTGCCAATCCATTAATAAAAGAAGTATGCAGTGGATTTGGACTAGTCCAATAGAACTTATTAGGATCCTCATCTTTAAAACAAGCTATTCTACCAACAGCTACCCCATATTCAGGGTTATTTTCATGGAATTTTACAATATCACTTATGGTATTTTCTGAATAAAATAAATCATCATCAGATAAATATACTAGATAATCTCCATGACTCAATTTAATTGCATTATTTATATTTTTTACTGTTTTTAAATTTTTTTCGTTATAATGAATTACATAGTTAGATATATTACCGGTATTATTTTGATTAATATAATTTTCTAAATCAGTTTTAGAAAAATTATCTGAATGATCATCAGATATTATTATTTCAATATTAGGGTAAGATTGATTTAAAATAGAATCTAAGCATTGTTTTATATATTGAAGTCTATTATAGGAAAGCAGTAATATACTTACTAATTTTACATCTGTTTTTTTTGTAGTATTGGCATTGAGTTTTGATTTTATAAGAGAATCTAATTTTTTGCATTGTTTAATCCAGTTAAAATGAATATTACTATATTCCTGTATTCCGTAGCAAACACTTTTTAGTCTATTTTCATCATTACAAACTTTAACTAATACATTTGATAAATTTTCAATATTATCAATTTGAAAATTACTTCCGAATAGGCCAAAGTTTGTTATATCATTAAAGCAATGAACATTACTAGAAACTATATAACAGCCGTTAGAGGCAGCCTCAGGAAAAACATTTGGAAATCCTTCAAATCGTGATGGTAAACAAAAGACTTTAGCATTTTCATATAGTTTTTTTAATTCATATTTATCAGAGATAGGGCCAACAAATTCTATTCGATCTCGCGCTTGGGGGCATGTTGCTAATAAATTTTCAGTATAATTTATTAACCAATCTTCACAAGGTCCTACTAATTGTAATTTCCAATCTGGAATTTTATCAGTTATAGAAATAAAGGCTTGTATCAATATTTCAGTAGCTTTAGAATAGTCACCTAATCTTCCAACAGTGAGTATAGTATTTTTTTTATCTTCATATTTCACTATATTATTATTTCCAGTAAAATCATAATAACCTTGAGTTAAATAGCTAGCCTTATATGGCCAAGTACTATTTATAATATTTAATAAATGATAGGATTCTACAGTAAAAATATCAATTAATGATAAATTGTTTTTCAAATTTTCATCAACATTAATTGTAGATAACCAATATGGATTGAAATCCGTTTTTAAATATACCAATCCATTAGGATTTAGTTTTTTATACTTCTTTATTATTGAAATATTAAAATTATAATATCCCACAAGCATTAATACATCAGTATTTATTAAATAATCATTAACTTCTTCATCGCTAGAAACTATTTCAATTGGTAGATTGTCTAGATATTTTTTAGCATCAGAAAAATCATTTTTTTCAAAGGTAATAATTTTAGAATTATATTTGAAATATTTTCTTAAAATAAAAGGAATAAGACAAATGTCTTTAGTTAAAGCAGAACTATCTAAATTAGGCCAATAGAATGTAAAATTTAACATAGTTAACCTCCTGAAATTTGGTAATTAAATATAGAAAAAATATTATATTAATCATATTATTTTAAATTAATAAATTAGAGATATAATAAGTTTTTTTATATATAGCTTTTTATAATATATTCAAAAATCTAATTAATGGTTAAAAATGCGGTGTGTAACATTAGGGTTAATTATTAAATAGTATGGTTATAAAATAATATAGAATAAATATAGGAGATAGCTATGAATCGTATACTTTTTTTATGCCCATGTGATAATACGCCATATGGAGGAATACATGTAATTTATGAAAATGTAGATATATTAAACAAAAATAATTTTAATGCATATGTTTTACATGAAGTCGATAATTTTAGGTGCACATGGTTTGCAAATAATACTAAAATACTTTATTTTAAGGAGGTATTAATAAATTTTGAGAATGATATTTTAGTAATACCAGAGATATATGGCCCAAATATATTAAATATAGTTCCAGGAGTTAAAAAGGTGATTTTTAATCAAGGGGCATATCTTACATTTAGTAGATTTGGTGCTAATTATAATGAGAAAAGTCCATATTTAAGTGATGAAATTATTGGTATAATATCAATTTCACAAGATAATAAAGAATACTTAGAATATACATTTAAAGATAGAATAATTAATAGAATTATAAATTGTATAGAGTATTATGGTATTAATCCTAATTATGAATCTAAAAATAAGGTGATTAGCATTATTGAAAAAAATAATATACAAGATTTTATACAAATAATAAATATTTTAAAAATAAGAGATAATTTAAAGGGGTATACCTTTGATATAATTAAAAACGAAACACACCAAAATGTATTACAAAGATTAGAAAAAAGTAAAATTTATATAAGTTTATCTGATGAAGAAGGGTTTGGATTATCAGCAGCAGAAGCAATGGCTATGGGGTGCGTTGTAATTGGTTATCATGGCCAGGGAGCAAAGGAATATTTTAAAGAGGAGTTTTCTTATAGGGTTGAGCAGGGAGACGTTATAGATATATGTAAAAAAGTTGAAGAAGTTATTGAATTAATAGAAAATAGAAATGAAGAATATTTGAGTAAAGTTAAAAAGGCAAGAGAATTTATTTTGGCTAATTATTCAAAAGAACAGCAAGAAAAATCAGTAGTGGAAACTTGGACAGATATTTTAACAAGACTTTAGTAATAGGATATACACTATAGAGTAATGAAGAGAAAGGTTCCTCTATAGTGTATATCAATGTTATTAAATATATTGAAAAGTACCTTAATATTTTTATAAGGATTAATAAATACATTATATTGAAAAATTATATATTTATCTAATTTTTTAAACTAGGAATTTATTATATCCTTAAATTATTTTTTTATTATATTTAAAATTAGCACTTCATATAAAAGTTAACTACACTATCACCATGAGAAAATTTCCTAGTTATTATGAAGTTATTCATGGTCATGTAATCATGGAATAAAGATAAATTCTTTGCATTTTCTGCATTAGGATCAGTATATAAGGTTGAAGAAATAAATAAAGCAAGATTCTTAGAAGCTTTTAAAGCTTTTAAAACTAAATTTTTAGCATTAATATCTGTCAAGAACTTATCACCATTATTTATTAAAATGTAATCAAAACCATCTCCTAAATTATCTTCTAAACTAAAAGTTTTATGAAGTTTTGATGCTATTTTATAGGAACCACTGGAGGAATTTCCAATATAAAAATCAAGATTTTTTCTATAAAACTTAAGCATTAATCCATTAACTCCACAATTTCCATATACATCTAATACTTTTAAGTTTTCTTTTTCAGGAACTAATGATAAGTAAGATAAATTAAAATGTACATCAGTAATATTGATATCCCATTTACTTTCAAATTTCACTTTATTAGTTTCCATTATATTTGCATATGAACTATTTTTATTAAATGAAGCACTTCCATAATGATGAACAAAAGTATCTCGACATAATAAAACTTTATATCCAGAGAGTATTATTCTGAAACAATAATCATCATCTTCAAAGTTTCCGGGAAAATAATCTTCATCAAGCAATCCAACTTTATTTAAAACTGATCTTTTAATAAGCATACAATATCCAACAACCATAACCCTTTCTTCCCAGCGTGTTTTATTACTTATATTAATTTGAGATGCAAAGTTTTGCATTTCATCAAGTGTATTATAGTTAACAGGAATGCTTTGCCAATAGGAAGAAGAGTTAGTAACAGGGCTAACAGCTCCTATATTATCATTACTATATAAGGCAATTTTTAAATTAGTAAGCCAGTTTTTAGTTACTACAATATCATTATTTAAAAGTAAAATATCATTCATAGGATTAGCAAACTTTATTCCATCGTTGCAACCACCAGGAAATCCATTATTAGTAGTATTTAATTGAAGTTTTATATCATATTGAAGCTTTAGCCAATTTGTTGTTTCTTCATTTGAATTATTATCAATAACAATAATTTCATAGTTTTCATTAGAGGTATATTTCCTAATACTTTCAATACATTGTTTAGTATAGTTTAGGTTATTATAGCTTAAAATAATAATGCTTATACCAGGATAATCATTTATATTATCAATCATAAGTTCTCCTAAAATATTAATAATAAATATGATATGAAAATACTGCTCATTTATTGTCTAAACTAAAAGTAAATGTTATAGTTTAAATAAAAAAAGATGGAGGGAAATAATGAAGACAAAGTTAACAGCACTTCCACCTATAGGAATGCGTATTATTAAATCATCAATTGGAGTACTGTTAGGATTTATTATTTATTTAATTAGGGGAAGACAAGGGGCTCCTTTTTACACCGCGTTATCGGTATTATGGTGTATGCAGCCATATACAAGTAATGCAAAAGCTAATGTTATTCAAAGAACAATAGGAACATTTATAGGCGCGTTTTTTGGACTAATAATGATATTAGTAGAATTTTATTTATTGCCATTAGACAATGAGTTAATAAGATATATTTTAATATCAATACTAATAATACCAGTAATATATACAACGGTTATTATTAATAAAAAAAATGCTTCATATTTTTCATGTGTTGTATATTTGAGCATAGTAGTAAATCATCTTACTGATACTAATCCATATTTATTTGTTATAAACAGAATCTTAGATACAATGATAGGGATAATTTTAGCATTAATAATAAATACAGCAAGAATTCCACGAAAGAAAAATAAAAATGTTTTATTTGTATCTGAGTTAGACAAGGTATTATTAAATATGCAATCAACCTTAACACCATATAGTAAGGTTGAGTTAAATAAAATGCTTGATGATGGAGCAGAGTTTACAATAGTAACAATGAGAACACCAGCAGCCTTATTGGAGGCGTTAAAAGATATAAGAATAAAATTACCAGTTGTAGCTATGGATGGAGCTATGCTATTTGATATAAAGAATAATAGATGTTTGAAACTATATAAAATGAGTTATTTAGAAAGCAAAGAGTTGATTAATTTATTTAATGATGGAGGGTTGCACTGCTTTGTTAACGTAGTAGTAGAGGATTCAGTATTAATATATTATGGAGATTTCAAAAATGAAGCAGAGGAGACTATATATAAAGAATTGAGATATTCGCCATATCGTAATTATATAAAAGAAGAGCTACCAGAAAGGTATGGTGCTGCTTATTTAATGACCATAGATAAAAGTGAAAAGATAGATGAAATACATAAAGAATTAGAATTAAAAGGATATGTAAATAGATTTAAGGTTTTAAAGTATCCATCGGAAGATTTTAAAGGATATTCATATATATAAATATATAATAAAAAAGCTAATAAAGAAAATATGATAGATGAAATAAGGAAGATGATTAATGTTGATAAAATAATTAGATTTGAAACTACTCAAGAATCAACAGGAGTAATAATAGGTAAAAATGATTCAAATGAGATGGTTAAAAATTTAAAGAAGATATATGAACCTTATTTTTGGGAGAAACAATAAAAAAGTTATTTTTATAAAGGGTGTATAAATTTGATTAAATTAAATCAGAGTTATTTATACATCCTTTTTAACAGTTTATACAAAAGTTTCACCTGATTTATTGGCTTTATCAATTTCAGATAAGGCATGTACTCTAAGCATGTTAATTATAATTGAAAAAAAGTAAGCATAATATAAGTTTTCATAAGGGGTTAAATTAGTATTTTGTGATAATAAATCATTTTGCAGTTTCTTTTCTTCTAATCTGTCAGAAGCAACAATGAAGAGTAGTGCATATCCAACTAGTATTAATTCAGCACCCAGTAAGGTAACAGAGGAAGCTGTTTCCCCAGTATTATTCATATCCAAACTATCTAAAATATCTATGTTAGCTCCATGAATGAATAAAAAATATCCAATTACTAATAATGAAGATCCAAATTTTTCGAGTGTTGCAAATTTAATATCTAATTGTTTAAAATATTCATCTAATTCCTCATTTCTATTTTCATTTTTTTTATCTTTCAATTTAATATCCTCCATAGGGCAGTTTTTATGAAGATATCATATTATATCAATATATGATTTATAAAGTTGTTTTGTACAATACAACTTTATAAAAAAGAAAAAGGAGGTTTGTCCTCCTTTTTCACATTATTACAAGAATAAAGCATCTTTGTAACGTCTATTAATAATATAATAGTTTTTTAGTAACTCGTTAAATACCTTTTTCAACTCAACTAGTTTTGTTATATTAGTATTTATCTCACTTAATAAATTTCCCCACAATGGATTTTTATTGTAATTATTATCTTCAATAAATAATTTAAATAAATCATAAATTAATTTAGAATTGTGCTCACCAATATGTTGAATAGTTTTTGGATTATTTAAATTAAGTATAGCTTTATTTAATAATTCTTTATTTTCTAATGAAAAATAAATTAAAGACTCAATGACGCTATCAGGAATTATCAATCTATGATCAATTAAGCCTTTATTGTAAGATAAATATTCAAGAGCTTTATTGAAGTCATTTAAGCGATAATAAGTCCAAGCAAGAATTGAGTTAAGATGTTCAAGAAAGTAAATGTTTTTAAATTTTTTAGCCATATTTAAAGAAATTTCTAGATAGTTAATAGCATCACTATAATTATCTAGCATAAAATAAACCTCTGCAATCTTTTCATATGATGACATAATGCTTATAATATTACCTTCCGCAACATATAAATCTAAAGCTTTATTGATTGAGTCGTAAGCCTTAATAGGATTATTTTCAATTCTATATGCATATGATAACCCAAAATAACAATGGCCAGTTTCTTTAAGCGATAAAGCTTCTTGAATAAGTTGTTTACCGTGGATTTTATTATTAGAAAGTATTAATATATCAATTCCTGCATAGAAATTATATATATACTTTTGTTTGGCAGTTAGCAAATCAAAAGATGATAAAATCATATTTTTAGAATACTCAAACTTATCTCTGTTTGGGGTGGATGAGTACCTAGCTAATTTTGCTAAAAAGTAATCAAGTATCAAAGGCGAAGCTATATATTTATCTTCATCTTTTTCTAGATTATCAAATAATTTGTTAGTATAATCAAATTCATTATAATTTAGGTTAGTAAAAAAATCATTTAAGTATTTTTTTCCTTTTAGTAAAAATTCATCAGAATCATAAAATTTTAAACCGAGCCTATCAAAAATAACTGAAATTACGTCTTCACTTGGTAATAATTCACCATTTTCTATTCGACTTAAATATGAGGGAACACAAATTCCTTTTGATAATTGCTTTTGACTAATGTTTTTATTTATTCGATTTAATTTAATTATAGATCCAATTATTTTTTTACTATTTACATATTTATCAATCATTTATTAATCCTTTCAACCATAGTTAAAATTAATTTTTATAGTAATCAATAATATAATGTATTTTTATTTGGGTTTACTATAGTTTACTATAATTATGGTATTATTTGCAAAGGTATTAATAAATAATTACTACTTTATAATTACTTCTAATAGCTTAGAAATGGCTTAAACAGGTAGAAATAGAGCAATGTGTGAAATTATTGTAAAAAAAAGGTGCTTAAATATATATAAATAATATGAAATTTAACATAACATATTTTTTTTTATTGTTGACGATTATTTAGGAATTAGATATTATGTAAACATAAACAAAGAAATAATCTTTAAAAATGAAAAATATTAACAATTCCCGTTGAGGGATTTAATTTTCAATTTCATTGGAAACGATACCTAAAAGATTGTTTTAGATTCTAATAATACTTATATTGATAGTAGCTTATAGGCTAGACAAGCTAATAGATGTATCTTTATATTATTAATGAAAACATTTTCAAAAAGTTGGAATCGTTTCTGAAATTACCTAAGTATAAATATGTATTTAAGTTATATTAACTTTAAATAAATTGATTTTTGGAAAAGTGGAGGAGAATTATTATGAAAAAATTATTAGTAACATTACTTGTTGCAGCTACTTCATTAAATTTTGTAGCTTGTGGATCAAGTAATAGCGGGGATAGCAATAAAGGAGAACAAAATAATACAGCTACATCAAATAGTGATGAAAAAGTTACTTTAAAGGTACAAGCTGAAAAAGACTGGATGCCTTACTATGAAAAAGTTAGAGATACTATAGTAGAAAAGTATCCAAATGCAACAATTGAATTAATTGAAACAGGATCATTTGATCACTTAGATGTATTAGATCAAACAGATGCAACAAACTCTGATGTTGCAGACGTATTTGCTTTACCTGCAGATAGATTATATGGTCTAGCTAAAAACCAAGTTTTAGCTGCAATGCCTGCTGATGAAATGGCAGAAGAAGTTGGTGGATTTGCTGATTTTGATAATGGATTAGGTGGAAACTTCAATATTGATGGTGAATACTTAGCGTTCCCTTATAACATAGAAACATTAATTGGTTATGTTAATGTAGAAAATGCAAAAGCTGCAAACATCGATACAACTCAAAATATAGAATTCACAGAGTTAGAATATAATCAAATTTTAACTACAGTTCACGATGCTTGGTATGGAGTTGCATTTACTAATTCAGCTGATTTTGAATTATTATCAAAAGAATTAACAAGTGATGCAACTAAAGAATGGGCAGATTTAACTGAAGAACAACAAAAATTATTTGAAGGATTATATAACTACTGGAAAGGTCACAAAGAAAATAATACATCTTTATGGGATAAAGATGCAGCTAGTGGATATATAGAAGAACAATTCAAAACTGGTGGAAGCGATGTTATTAAGATCGATGGACCTTGGGCAACATCTTCAGTTAGTGAATTAGTAGGAAGCGCTGAAAATATGGAAATCATTCCATTAAGTCAAATCACATTCAATGGACAATCATTAAAACACTGGAAAGGTGGATGGGGTCTTGGAATAAATGCAAGATGTGAAGATGATGAAGCTAAAATGGAAGTTGCACAAGCATTTATAAAAGAAATAGTTAATCCAGATAACGCTAAAGAATTATTTGATGCTACTGGTAAAGTATTAGAAAATGCTACAATTACAGATTATGAAGGAATTGATGAATTACAATTAAAAGTTATAGAAGCAACTTATGAGAGTTATGAAGTAGCTGAAAACAGACCTCTATTCAGTGAATATGGACAAGTTTGGGAAACATGGCAAAACTCTTTATTATCATGGTCAGCTAAGAACCCTGCAAATGCAGAAGAAGCATATAAAGAAGTTAAAGCTTCATTTGATGGTATGATGTCTAACTTTAACTAATAAAGCTAAATATAAATTTAATAGTATTTAAGATAACTAATTTAAGTTAGTAGTTCTTAGTTGAAGCTTAAATAGAAACTCCTTCGGGAGTTTCTTAAAGATTAGAAATCACTTATTTTCCCTTTCAATCAATCAGTAGTTAAAGCTTTAAAACAGAAGAAAAATGCTACTAGCTTAAATTTGTTTATTATTTAGTAGGAGGATCCACATGAGAGAAAGTATAGAAATGCCCAAAGGTACATTTTATACAATTGTAGCAATATGTGCAGCAATTATAATGATGACATCTATGGAGATGTTAATTAAAGCTAAAGATACAGATTTATTTAATATGTGGTTATCCACTAGTAATTTAGGAGAAGATGCGCTAAGTCAAACAACAAAAGAATTATTCTCTACATATTTAAATGTATGTATATCAACATTTTTTATTAGAATAATAACACCAATGGCTGTAGCTATTCACAGTTACTTTACTTTTACAAAACTTAGAGTTACTAAGCTATTTGTAGCAATATGGGTTGTAATTATAATAGGTGCATTTGCATTAACATTTTTAGGAGAGCAATTTTATTCAATATTCTTTATCGGAAGTGCAATTGGTTATTTAGCTTTAATTTTTGCAATGATTTACTTAGGGAAGTGTATTAGAAATGTTAGAAGTATTTAATTATGAAGTTATTCAGAAGGTATAAAAGGAGGTAAAAGGGTTGAAAAAATTCAATAAGCATTTATATGATAATATTAATCGAGAGTATGATAGAAAAAATTTATACCTATATGAAGTTTCAGTTTTACAGGAAAAAATTGAGGCTGCAACTGGTAAAGAAAAAGAAAATTTAGAAAAGAAATTAAATGAATTAGTAAAAAATAAAAAAGATCATCCGTATAATAAACAATTGGATGAATATAAGAAAAAGGAAAAAGATTTTTTAGAAGAAGTTAATAAAAAGGTGTCAGATTATAAATCAAAGGTTGATACAACATTACCTTCAAAAGTACAAAAATTAGAATTAAGATTATTTAAGGCTAAAGAGTTTGTTAATTTCTATAAAAAGTATACTAAACTTACTTATGATGCGGAATTAATATATGAGCAATCTAAGATAGAAATTGCTCAAATACCACCAGTAATTGAATTTGCTAGAGAAGCAACAAAAGAGTTGAAAGAAGCTCAAAATAAGTTAACAAAAATAAGTTCAAATGACAATGAAAAATTTGAAGCTGAATTTAAAAAATTCAAAGAAAATGAAAATAAGAAATTACATGATAGAATTAGTGAAGTTAAATCAAAGTGTAAGGAAGGTTTAATTTCTGGACAGGCTAAAGAAAATACAATAAAAGAATTAAAGAGAAAATATAAAGAAGCTCTATTAGTTAAATCATTTGAATCTGAAAAAACATATAATGAGGAAATTATTAAAAATAAAAAGTATGAGCTTTCAAAAACTGTTAAGCAAAAAATAAATACTGTTAACATTAATGTTGCAGATTTAAGAAGAGTTTATCCAGTTGAAACTGAAAAAACATTACCTTGGGTATCTTGGATTACTTTTTTAATTCCTGGGCTTGCTCAAGTAGTGAATAAACAATATGTAAAAGCGATTATAATGTTCTTTGCAACAATATATATATATGCTATAGCTATTCCATATGCTTTGGGATATGGAAACTATAAAGGAGACGGTATTGCAGGTCTTATAACTTTGGCTGCTGATGGAGGTAGACTTGATAGATCAATCATTTTCATGATTGAAGGTATACTTGCAATATTCTTAGTATTAATTGGTATTTTCTTAATGTATATATGTTTTAAGGATGCCAATACAGTTGAAAAAGATACAATTAAAGGAACAAGATTTAGAAGCTGGATTGAAACTAAACAAACTTTATTTGAAGATGGATTCCCATATTTAGTTTTATCACCAGCAGCTATAATTACTATATTTATAGTATGTATTCCAGTTGTTACTACAATTCTTTTATCATTCACAGGAATGGGACCAGATACCCAAGCTAAGTTTGGATGGGAAGCATTAGAGAACTATAAAATGATTTTCTTAGGTCAAGGTATGGTTGGTGCTATATTCTGGAGAATATTAGGATGGACAGTAATTTGGACTATTGGAGCTACAACTTTAGCAATTGCTTTAGGATTTATTTTAGCAATAGTTCTTAATAATGACAGAATTAAAGGAAAAGTATTATTTAGATCAATATATCTTTTACCATGGGCAGTACCTGCATTTATTTCTATACTATTCTTTAGTATTTTATTTGCTGATGGTGGAACTGTAGTTAACTCATTGAGAAATGTTTTTGGACCAAACTTCTCAATAAAGAATGATACATTCACTATAAGACTTACATTAATTTGTATTCAAGCTTGGCTTGGTAGTGCATATATTTTCTTATTATCTACAGGGGTTTTACAATCTATAAATGCTGAGTTATATGAAGCTGCTGATATTGATGGAGCAACAAGCTTTAAAAAATTAACTAAAATAACTGTACCGCTAGTTTTATTCCAAACAGCGCCACTTTTAGTTGGACAATATACATTTAACTTTAATAACTTCAGTATTATAGCTTTATTTAATAATGGAGGACCATTTGATCCAAGTAAATATGGAAACTTAGCAGGTTCATCAGACCTTTTAATATCTTATATATACAAGTTAACAATGAATAGCCAATATCAAGCTGTTGGAGCAACAATTACTGTTATTATTTCAATAGCATTAATAATAATTGCATATATAGGATATAAAAACACAGACGCATTTAAGAGGGGGTAGGGATGATGAGTATATTTAAAAAGAAAAAAAATGATTTATATCTTTCTGATAAGCAACCTCTTACTGTTGGAGGAAAAATTGCACTTGGTGTATCATATACATTTTTAATATTGTGGGCAATAATGGTAATAGTACCAATAGCACAAATTGTAATATCATCATTCAATGGAGCACAAGTAAATAGACTTATAATTGGTGGAGAATTTAGTTTCTCATTAAAGCACTTTAAAACATTATTTGAAGATACACTTTATTTAAAATGGATGGCTAATACCTTATTTGTAAGTATTACTACAGCAATATTAGTAATATTAATAGTATCATTTACTGGATATGCTTATTCAAGATACAGATTTAAAGGTAAAAAAGCATCTCTTATGACAGTTATGCTTATTCAAACAATACCAACATTTGCAGGAATTACAGCTTATTTTACAATGTATTCTATTGCATCAGATATAATGCCAGGTCTTACAAGACAAATGATGCTTATATTAATATATGCTGGTGGAGGTATAGCTGGTAATACTATAATTCTAAAGGGATATTTAGATTCAATATCTACAGAACTAGATGATGCAGCTAAGATAGATGGATGTTCTAGTATGAAAATATACAGACTTATTATAATGCCAATTGCAAGACCAATGCTTGCAATAATAGGTTTATGGTCATTCATAGGACCATTTGGTGATTACTTATTACCAAAAGTATTATTAAATTCATCATCTGATTATACGTTAGCAGCAGGTTTACAAACACTTATAACAGATGAACGTACTATAAACCAACCAGCGTTCACAGCCGGAGCACTTTTAACTGCAATACCGATAGTAATATTATTCGTTGTACTACAAAAACAATTAGTATCAGGTCTTTCAAATGGGGCTACAAAAGGATAGGATAGGAGATAGTAGATATGAAGGTAACATTAAATAATATTGGAAAGAAATATGAAAGTAGAGAAGATTTTACTTTAAGACATATAAATTTAGAAATAGAAGATAAGGATTTCTGTGTAATTTTAGGACCATCAGGATGTGGTAAAACCACATTATTACGTATGATTGCAGGTCTTAACTCTATAACAGAAGGAGACTTAATATTTGGTGAGAAGAGAGTTAACAAACTTGCATCAAAAGATAGAGATATAGCTATGGTTTTCCAAAGCTATGCTCTATACCCACATATGACTGTATATGATAATATGGCATTTTCATTATCAATGAGAAAAGAAAGAAAGAACATTATTAATGAGCGTGTTAATGAAGCTGCAAAATTACTTCAAATTGAAAAGTATTTATATTCTAAGCCATCAGATATATCTGGAGGACAAAGACAAAGAGTTGCATTAGGAAGAGCAATTGTAAGAAAACCAAGTGTTTTCTTAATGGATGAACCTCTTTCTAACTTAGATGCTAAGTTAAGAGAGCATATGAGAGTTGAATTAGTTAGAATTCACAAAGCGCTTGGAACAACATCTATTTATGTAACACATGACCAAGTAGAAGCTATGACTATGGCTACAAAGATCGTTCTTATGAATGATGGAAAGATTCAACAAGTTGGTAAACCATATGAATTCTATGAAAAGCCACAAAATATGTTTGTTGCTAGATTCATTGGATCACCTACAATTAATATGATAAAAGGTAAAATGGAAGGAAAGAAATTTGTTTCTGAAGATGGATTAATATCTATCAATCCTTCTGAATCTGATTTAAAAGCTTTATCAAATTATGAAGGCAAGGATGTATACTTAGGAATTCGTTCTGAAAGATTTGTTGGAGATGCTGATAAAGATACATTTGAGTGTACAGTAGATGTTATTGAAGTTTTAGGTAAAGAAAAAACTCTTTATGTTAAATTAAATAGCGGTAAGGATCTTGTAATAACAGTACCTGGATATCATCAATATGAAACTGGAGAAAAGCATAAATTTGGATTTGATTTAAGCGCATTACATTTCTTCGATGCTGAAACTCAATTAAGAATTAACTAATAATAAATAGTAAAACTATAATAAAACCATAATATTCTAAAGTTGGAACTAAACCCGATAGTTCCAACTTTTTTTATTAATTTATTTTTTTATAGAAAACATAGAGTACTTATTTAAATGACGAATTGTCAAGCTAAGTGCAACACTTAGCTTGTTCTTCGTTAAATGCTTCTAACGGTGTCTTGTATCCAAG
>PPYE01661742.1_pt1 | contig 48213 bp, 41 predicted proteins | sample 1559881 | NCBI WGS metagenome assembly PPYE01 (sample SAMN08240022, study PRJNA423297) | Human gut metagenome, whole genome shotgun sequencing project.
CTTATTCGTAAATCTTATACAACTTTTTAATTTTTTTGTAACAAAATGCCCTGGTTCAAGGGTTTGCAGGCCTCTCCCCGCCGCAGAGAAAGTCCTCCAGTTCCTTCAGCAGATCCTCACACTGCTCTGCATGAACCACCAGTTCCAGAGAAGGTTTTCCTGTCATGGCCATAGCTCCCATGATAGACTTCCCGTCAGCCAGCATATCACCGCTCTTTAATTCGATTTCATACGCAAACTCACTTGTAACCGTGACCAGCTTCACAGCATCTTCTGCATTTTTTAATTCGATGGCAAAAGTTTTCATGCCTGTATCGCCTCCTTGCCTACAGATTTGCACCCGCGTCTCCGGGCAGCAAGCTATGCTTTTCTGCCGCCCGGACTGCTTTTTAAAGCTCTCCGCGTTCCTTAAGCTGCCTGTGATATATGGCAATCACCTGCTTCATGGCGGCTTCCCCGGGTGCGCCGATGGTAACGCGCTTTTCTACACAGGTCTTTAAACAGATCGCTTCGTAAATATCCTCTTTAAACACCGGACTGATCGCCTGGAATTCTTCCAGTGTCATATCATCCAGAGCAATTCCCCGGTCAATGCAGTACAGCACCAGCTGTCCCACAATCCCGTGAGCATCTCGGAAGGGCACACCGTTCTTTACCAGATAGTCTGCCGCGTCCGTAGCATTGGTAAATCCGTTCTTTGCGCTGGCTTCCATCACATCCTTGCGGAAGGTGATGGTGGAAAGCATTCCCGTAAAAAGGAGGATGCATCCCTTCACTGTATCAATGGCATCAAAGGTCAGTTCCTTGTCCTCCTGCATGTCCTTATTATATGCCAGAGGAAGTCCCTTCATAGCAGTCAGGAGAGATACCAGCGCACCGTACACCCGCCCGGTCTTTCCGCGGATCAGCTCCGCAATATCCGGATTCTTCTTCTGAGGCATAATGCTGCTTCCTGTGGAATAGGAATCATCGATCTCCACAAACTGGTATTCGTTGGTATTCCAGATAATGATCTCCTCACAGAAACGGCTCAAATGCATGGAGATGGTGGACATGGCCGCCAGAAGCTCAATCAGATAATCCCGGTCGGAAACAGAGTCCATGGAATTTAAGGTAGGACCGTAAAAATCCAGAAGCTTTGCCGTATACTCCCGGTCCAGAGGATACGTAGTGCCGGCCAGTGCACCGGATCCCAGCGGACAATAATTCATTCTCTCGTAAATATCATGGAGACGGCTCCGATCTCTGGAAAACATCTCAAAATAGGCTCCCAGATGGTGAGCCAGCGTGATAGGCTGAGCCTTCTGCAGATGGGTAAATCCCGGCATAAAGGTATCCAGATTCTCTTCCATCCGCTTTAACAGTTCTTCCAGAAGCTGATACAGCAGATGATCCATCTCCCGGATCTGATCCCTGGTATAAAGCTTCATATCCAGCGCCACCTGATCGTTGCGGCTTCTGCCGGTATGAAGACGCTTTCCAGCCTCGCCGATCCGCTCTGTCAGTGTTTCTTCAATAAAAGAATGGATATCCTCGGCTCCCGGCCCGATCTGAAGACGCCCTTCTTCAATGTCATCCCGGATCCCTTCCAGACCTGTAATGATGGCATCACGGTCCTCCTGGCTTAAAATTCCCTGCTTTGCCAGCATAGTTACATGGGCAATGCTGCCCCGGATATCCTGCCGCCAGAATTTCTGGTCAAAGGATAACGATTCATTAAAATTATGAACCAGCTGATTGGTTTCTTTCGTGAAGCGTCCGCCCCAAAGTTTCATCGTTCTGTTCTCCTTTCGGATTTTCTATCTAAATCTGATGGTATTTCCTCATCCGGATACGCTTCATATCCAAAATCTTCATCCAGACCAAAGTCCAGATCAATATCCAGATCCGTATCCAGATCCGTATCCAGATCTTCATCCAGCCATCCCTCATCCGATGCTGCCGTCTCATCATAACCATCGGCTCCGTCATATGCTCCGCTTTTCTTTCGGTAAAAATGAGACACGCCGAAGGCTGCGCCGATGCAGAGAATGCTGGCTCCGCTGAGGATCAATCCTGCCGTAAGCCCCGGCGGGAAATAAGTCAAAGTCACGCTGTGGGCGCCCTGAGGCACATCAAATCCCAGAAATGCATTCAGCACTTTCCGTCCTGTCACAGGGCTTCCGTCCACCAGCACGGTCCATCCCTCATCATAAGGAATACTGGTAAACATAGTTCCGGCCTCAGCCGCCTGAACGGTTCCTTCTATTCTGGTATCCTGCCAGCGGGTAACGGTAAGTCCGCCGTCTTTCAGCGCTTCATAAACTTCACCCAGCGCATCTTCTTCAAACCGGTAAGCCCTTGCGTCCAGAATCTCATCGCCGGAACAGGTAACAAGGACCTCCTGTCCCGCCGGAAGCCATCCTAACTCCAGGAAATACCCCCTGTTTACATGTTCAAAGGTCCGGCTCTCCTCACCTGTATTTACCGTAACCTCTTCTATGGCCTTATTGATCACATAAACATAGTATTCCCCATCCCGATCCGGCGTAAAGCGAAAGCTCTGGCTGTTTACTTCTCCCCATGCATCCGTAAGGACCGGACTACATCCCAAAAGGGAAGCAAGCTGGTTCTGCACCTCTGCCGGTGTTCCGGAATCCGTATAAAATTCCGATTCCAGCAGTTCTGGAAGCATAAAGCCCAGAGGAAGCGTATAGGCGTTCTCGTAAAGGTAGGTTTCTCCGGACTCTGCCAGGAAAGTCAGAAGAGAGGACTCATGGGGAATCTCCGAATACAGCGCATACCGCACCGACAGAAGGGAATTTACCAGAGGCGTACTCCCTGTAATGCTGTAGGCATTGGTGGAACTCTCACATCCCATCTGCCGGAACCAGTCAGAAAGATCTGCATTGGCCACCGAAGAAAAAAGAGAAACGGAAGGAAAATTCATCCATGCGCCGTCATTCTTTGTCTTTCTGCTGATCTTTTCCACCCGGTAAAAAGTATTCTTCGGAATTCCGTTCTCCACAAGTTCACGGACATCATCATTATCCTGGGTGTAAGCGGTGCGGCTGGTGGTAGTCACGCTGGTAACGGTGGTATTGATAGCCGCCTCCACAGATACCAGCCCCAGCGCCAGAAGAACCAGCACATTCCGGTTCACGCCCTTTTGATGCAGGTACATAAGACCTGCATAGAGAGCAAGGAAGAAAACAGCCACATAAAATACGATAAAATGAAACGCATCGTCTGTCACCGTCTGCTCCGCGATCAGCACAAAAGCCACAGCGCCCCAGAAAGCCAGGATCCGGTGTTTCCATGGTATAGAATCCAGCTTCCGGTAAGCATGAAAACACATGGTCAGCAGCAGACAGATATAGATAAAGGACTGCCGGCAGGGAAGACTGTTGGGATAGTGGAAGCCGTGCCAGATAAAATTCAGTACATTTACGGAAAAACTAAGGTAGAAAAACAAAAGCAGGCTGCAGCAGACCACCTTCTCCCGCACTGATATCTTCCTGCAGACCAGATAAAGCAGGAAAAATATCAGCACCGCCACGCCGCAGTAAATATTCGGCCAGTGGTCCAGACCGATCTCCACCTCCACATTTCCCATATGTCTGGAAATCATGTCTATAATGGAAAAATAGGAGGAGAAAGTCTTTGGAAATGTACTGCTTCCGGAAGCCGTAGACTGAAGCGCCATCACCTCCGGCACCAGAACCGCAGCCGCAAAGCCGCCTGCTCCCAGTGAGCTTAAACAGAACCGCAGGAAAGTTTTTCCGTATTCCTTAAGAGTCTTTCTTTTCTCCATGATCAGAAGGGCAATAAAATACAGCACCATATAAATACAGATCATAATGGAGATGTAATAATTCGACAAAATGGACAGGCCCAGACAGATGCAGTACATTCCCCACCTTCCCTGCTTCACCAGCCTTTCCAGGCCTAAAAGGATCAGCGGGAAAAGGACGATGCAGTCCAGCCACATAATATTCCAGCTGTAGGCCGCCATATATCCCGACAGTGCATAAAATATGCCGAAAAAGGCAGCGCCGAAGCTCTGGCAGTTAAAGTGTTTCCTCAGATAATAAGTCTGGCTGAGTCCTGCAAGCCCGATCTTGATTACAATAAGATACGTCATAAATTCGATGATCAGGCTCTTAGGACAGAGAATCAGAAGCCAGTTAAAGGGACTTGCCAGATAATAGGCATAGAGAGCGGCAAAATTCACGCCAAGGCCCACATCCCAGCTGTAAAGAAGGCTTCCTCCGTTTTTCAGTTTGTACTGAAACTCGGAAAAAAACGGAGCGTACTGATGATACATATCCGTCCGCAGAAAGCTTTCTTCCCCAAAGGGAAAAATTCCTCTCTGGATGAATATAATGATCATCACAAGCACCGGAATCAAAAACGCCGCTGTATAGGCATCTCCCGGCTTGATCAGCCCCTCATCCAGATATCCGGCTTTGCCCATCTGGAATCCGGCCCGCTGTTCCCTTCGATATTTTTTCTGCCTTTCGCCGGCAGGCAGAAACGACACACGCTTTTTCCCCGGCTGCCGGCGGATTTTCGTGCCGCCGGCGCTCTCCTCTACGGCCGGTTCCGGCTCCGGCCCCACCACGCTGGTGATCCTCTCATTTCGGTTTTCCATCTGCAATATGGCATCCTCCAATTCCTGGGAAATTGTTTCTATATCCGGAGCTTTCATCTTCTCTTCCCCTTCATACCTGGTCATTCCTTCTTAAAAATCCAGAGTTTGCTGAACACGTAATTTACCACCAGATTCACAGCAGAAACTACCGCCTTTGCCAGATACAGACCTGCTTCAAAGCTGCCTGCATAAACATTACCCCAGCCCAGGGTATCCACCAGAAGGATCATCAGAACCATGGTCAGAATCCCCGAAAAAGCTCTGGCTGCAAAAAAGCTCCACCACTCCCGCCATAAATAAGATGGCTGGAACTGATAATTCCGAAAGACCACCAGCTTATTTGACACATAGGCAAAGATCACTGCCGCCAGCCAGGACAGTGCTGTGGAAATCCGGTAATCCATCTGCACGCTCTCATTAAGAACACCAAAGGCACCCCAGTCCACCAGTGTTGTCAGGATCCCGCAGATCAGATAACTGACGGTTTCATAATTCACGCATTTTTTCCATATTTTATGCAACATTTTCGTACTCCTGCACTTTTCTTCTTCTGCCTTCATGTTCCCGGCCAAACCATGCTGCAGGCCAAAACTTATGAAAGTCTACTCTATTGTATTATACCGCCGCCTAAATGTAAAGCGGCCGCCGGCAAAGAATCCGGCAGTTTCCGCCATTCCGGCGCCTGTCCTGCTGATTTCCCTGCCGGCGGCTGCCATCAGGATTCAGATATAAGCTCCCTTGCCCCTTCCGAATAGTGGATTTCATAATCATCCGTGATAAAATATGCATACACGCCGTCCATGGACTCCGCCAGCTCCATCCCCTTTTCCAGTCCCAGAGAAAAGCAGGAAGTGCTTAATGCGTCTCCATCCACCGAAAGCGGAGAAACAATCGTCACAGATAAAAGACCATTCTGATAAGGATATCCATCTTCCGGGTTCAGCAGATGATGATAGTTTACCCCATCAAGCTCAAAATGTCTCTCATAAACACCGGAAGTTACCACAGAAAGACCGTCGATATTCAGGGCGGCAATGGTTTCATTCCGGTCTGCAAAGGGCATCTGCAGTCCGATCTTAAAAGGCGTGCCGTCCGGCCTGCTTCCTACACAGAGTACATTTCCGCCCAGATTAATGGTAGCGCTGTTTACACCGTTTTCCAGAAGATAATCCTTGATCCGGTCTGCAATGTATCCTTTGGCAATCGCGCCCAGATCAATGGCCGTATCCGGTGAATCCAGGATTACCTGGCTGCCCTCTACATGGACATTCCGGTAATCCACCTTTTGTGCCGCCTCTTTCAAAAGTTCCGGGTCCGGAAGCTTTGCCTGGCCGCTGGTAAAATCCCACAAGGAAGAAACCGGCTGAATGGTAATGTCAAAAGCGCCCTCCGTCCGTTCTCCGTACTCCAGTCCTTTCCGGATCAGTTCTGCTGTCTCCTGAGATACTGTGACTGCCGTTTCGTCCGGGCTCCGGTGATTGATCCGGCTGACCTCACTGGTGTCTATGGTAGTACTCAAAAGTTCCTCGTACTGCCGGCACAGATCCAGGCTCCCCTCCAGTACCGCTTGATCCTGGCTGTCATAAAGGGTTACCGTTACAAAAGTATTCAAAAGGAACGCCGAACGGCTGATGGGATCGGCCGGCGCCTCCATCCTTTTGCATCCGGAAAGCGTCCCCGCCGCAAAGATAAGAAACGCCGCCAGCCATCTTCTTCCTGACATCCTCATCCGTTCACACTCCTCATGGTCTTCAAATTCTCTTTTCTGATGATGCCCCGCATAGTGTACCAGTATGCACCCAGAAGGAAAAGTCCTGCCGTAAGCCAGGCAGATGCATCACACATACACACACCTACATAGCTGTTAAGTCTTACTGCAATCACTGCAGCCACAAGACGGCTTGCCAGCTCCACCACACCGCCCATCATGGGCAGAAAGCCATATCCGCATCCCTGCAGGATATTCCGGAAAATAAAGATCAGGCCCAGCGGAATAAAGAAGAGCACGCAGATATTAATGTAGGTCTGGGCATATCCCATGATCTGATCCAGATTTTCCGATACGAAAAGCCGGACGCCGAAAGGCGCCGCAAGCACCAGGATAATACCGCCGATCACCGCATAAGCTGTACTCATAGCCACAGCCGCCCGGACTCCCTGACGGATCCTTCCCCAGTCGCCTTTGCCGCTGTTCTGGCCTGCGTAGGTAGCCAGCGCCTGTCCCATGGAAGCCAGCGGCTGGGATGCCACACTCTGCAGCTTTCCCGCCGCAGTATACGCAGCCACAGCAGTGGAGCCAAAAAGGTTCAGGGCTGACTGCATGATGATCGTCCCCGCTGCGGTAATGGAAAACTGCAGCGCCATAGGGATTCCTATGCTGATCTGGGTTCTTGTATCAACAGAATTGATTCTCCACTGATCCCGCTCCGGATGAAGGAGAGGAACCGCCTTTCCGATATAAAGAAGACATAGAATTCCGGAAACGCCCTGGGAAATCACCGTAGCCCAGGCAGCTCCCGCCACGCCCATCTTGAAACAGATCACAAACAGAAGGTCCAGAACCACATTGCAGGCGGCAGAAAGCGCCAAGAAATATAACGGAACCTTGCTGTTTCCCACACTTCTTAAAAAGCTTGCCAGCAGATTATACAAAACGTTGGCCCACAGCCCCGCGCAGATGATCCAGATATACCGGTGAGCATCCTCGAAAATATCCGCAGGCGTATTCATAAGCGTTAAAAGTCCCCGCATCCCCGCTGTACTGACAATCGTCAGAAAAATTGTAATAAGAATCGAAAGGACCGCGCCGTTCCCCACGCTCCGTTTCATTCCCCGTATATCTCCCGCTCCGAATCGCTGGGAGGTAATAACGGAAAAACCAGAAGTCATTCCCGTCATAAACCCGATAATAAGAAACACGATCGTGCTGGTAGCCCCCACAGCCGCCAGCGCCTGGCTTCCCACAAATCTTCCCACGATAATGGCATCCACCATATTGTAAAACTGCTGAAGCACATTTCCCGCCACAATGGGCAGAACAAAGCGAAAAATCAGTCCGGCCGGCCGGCCCCTGGTCATATCCAGTTCCATAGATATCTTTCTCCTAAGTATAATTTTTTTGAGATAGCTTTTCCCATCTGCTTTCCTGGTACAGCTACAACGCTTATTTTAACATTTCTTTTTAAAAATACAAGCTCTGACATGCAAAAAGAGCACCATACTCGATGATGCTCCTTTTTAATAATGAAATTACCGTTCCGGCTCGTATCTCCATCCGCGATCGCGTGTTCTAAATCCAAAGCATAGGCTGTCTTGATGCAATATTTCTCCGGGCTTCCTCATCCTGCGATTCCTTTGGAAGTTTGTAATACAAATCCAGTAATTCCCGCCGTCCCATCGTGCATCCGGCCAGAAGCAAAAATCCATGTCTGGCAGGAAATGCGTTAAAATGCATTACATCCGGCGGATACGGCCACAATTCCTTATTCAGCAAATAAGGTGTAATAAAATCCAGTGCTCTTGCAATGCTTTTTCCTTCCGGTGATTCATATTCCCACAAATTATCTTCCGGTACAGATAAAATATGACACAAGGAAACCATATTATCTACCACAAAGATAGAATAATTGTATGGCTTTGTGCGTCCTAATTCCCTTGGAAATGAACCGTTGTCATCTTCCTGTTTCAGCAGACCTTTCTTATAATAGTTTCTGCAGAAATCCACAATCCGCTCATTGTCAGTAAACCTTGCAAAAGCTGCCGCCTGCACAAAAAAGCAGACTCCGTGATTATTATCTTTATTCATTTCCTGAATTCCATTAGCATCCGTCAGCATCCAGCCCAAATAGCGGGCAAACCACTTTTTCAGACCCATATATATTTCATCCGTCATATAGGAAGAATCTTTCAGCCTCTCCACTGCAAAGACTACATCTACCAGATGAAGAGTATCAATAATTCCAATCCCCCTGCCTTCACAGATTCCCAAAATAGCCTGCGCATAAGATAAATGAGGCGCCATATAGGTCTTTTCATCCAGGAAAAATTCTTTCAGATGCTGTATGGCACGCTCCGCGTAACACTCTTCTTTCGTCAGCACATATGCTGATGACAAAAATACAACATTGGTGCGCATCTGCCGCAGAATAATCCGATGACCGTTAAAGTTCTCCGGATTTGTCTCACCATCTCGCTGAATATACGGAAGTCCGTCTGGCGTATCCGGATTCGGCCACCAATAATCTCCATTTGAATAATAATCATGAATTCCACCGGCACTTCGGCTGCTTCGCACATCCGTTATGTGGAGCACTGGCGCCTTCAATGCCGCCAGTGCTTTCTCCACTATCCAGTCCTGTTCTCTCCACTCAGGCGCGATTTTATAGCCAACTCCACATTTTACCATACTTACTCTCTCTCTGATCGATTCAGATCTGATTTGGCACAGTTCAAAAGAGCTTTCATGTATCCTGTACTGTAAGCCCAGGAAGCACTTTCTCCTCCTACACTTTTTCCCCAAACCGGCACATGATCTACATGCATCATGCCGTCATAATCATAACGCACAAACTGCTTCATCAATTCGTACATATCCATGTAGCCATTTTCCAGAAGGGTTTCCTCGAAATAAGGCATTGTACTGCTCACGTTTCTGAAATGCACAAGCAGGACTTTCTTATTCTCTACGAAATAACGGATGTCTTCCATCACATTGCCAAACCGCTCCCCACCTTCCAGCCAGCAGCCGATGCACATTTTCATGCCAAGATACGGGCTGTTGCCGGCAAGTTCAAATGCGTATTTATAATCTTCTGCAGATGTAATCAGATTGGAAATACCTACAAGACAATCAACCGGCGGATCATTAGGATGAAGTGCAATCTTAATATTCGCTTCTTCGCACACCGGCAGGGCACGGTCCAGGAAATATTTGAAGTTATCCCACATCTCCTCTTTTGTGTAAAGACGTCCATGAGAATAGGGCCGTTTCTCCAGTTCCCCGATATCCACAACGCGTCCGATTCCTCCGCTTGTATATTGGCTTACTTTAAACGCAGTGGTCAATACCTGATTGGGCTCCCAAGTCATATATCCCACACGAATTCCTGCTTTTCCTAAAACCCGGTTGAAATTATTATAAGCTTCAATCGCCTCGTCCCTTCCAGGAAGCCCCAGATGAATTTTATCGTTTTTATACAAGTGTACATTTCCGGCATCCGTCACAGTCAGATCAAATTTGTGAAGCCGTTCCATAAAACGCATTACGGAATCATAATCTGTATGCTCATCTCTAAAAATCACATAAACATACTTAACTCCCATTTGTTTTACAAATAATAACTGTTCATCGGTATAATCCGAATCCACCTTTGACTGTATCTTGATCTTATCTCCCAGCATATCCAATCCCCTTTTTTGCTCTGTTTTATTCTGTCCAGTGTACGGCTTCCGGTGTCCACTGCTCCAGGCTCACCTCATAAATGCCGCTGTCTTCCAGGCCAGGTGCCGCGAAAGCTTCATAGTACACAACTGCCAGAGGCGTAATCATTACATAATCCTGAACCAAAGCTTTGGCTGCTTTCTGCAGATTTTCTTTCTTTTCCTCCAAAGTCTTAGCCGATCTTGCCGCAAATAACGGTTCCTCAAATTCCGGAGGTCTCAGCATAATTCCATGATTTTTGATTCCTTCGGAAGAATAAAGACGAATATAGTTATTTGTAAAGTCCATTTTGCTGGCGCCGCGGTTTGCAATAAATCCGTCAATGTCATCCTCTGCCTGCATTGCAGCAAGTACAGAGCTGTCAACAGTATTTACTTCTGCTTTAATTCCAATCTGTGCCAAGATAGCCTGGAAGGCCGTAGCCGTATCGTTATCTGTAGATTTTGTGTAAATTGTAGTTTCAAAGCCATCCGGATAGCCGGCTTCTGCTAACAGCTGCTTTGCAAGATCCAGATCATACTCATAAAATTCTGCATCCGGCGAATACGCCCAGGAATCCTTTGTGCAGAAAAGCGGAGTCGCTTCGCCAAGTCCGCCGGACAGCGCATTGGCTACTTCGTCCCATTGAATTGCATGCATAACAGCCTGCCTTACTCTTAAGTCACCCATGGGGTGCTTGTCACTTTTACTGTTCCAGATGATATGCTTAATGTCTGCTACGTTGGCATTTCTGGTACCAATACTTTCAAATCCAGCCTGCTTAATGCTGTTGATGATCGCTTCATTTTCAAACTTCATAGCGATTCCCACTTCATTATTCAGAAGAGCCGACATCATGGTATTCATATCGGTAATCATGTCAATTTCAAGACGATCTAAATAAGGCTGTCCCTCAATCCGATAGTTTTCATTTTTCGTGTAGGTGATCTTGTTATCCATAACAAAGGATTCCAGCAGGAACGGCCCGGTTCCGACTGCATGGGTCTGGCACCATTCCTCGCCATTCTTTTCATAAGCCTCTTTGGAACAGATAAAAATATCTCCAATTACATTATCCCAGTTATTGGCCCACTCACCATACTGAATTTCTACAGTCAAATCATCGACCACTCGCACTTCTTCCGGCGTACCAATTTCGCTGGCCTTTCCATTGTCAATATACTGCTGAATATTCCATGCAACCGCTTCTGCATCACAGGGCGATCCATCTGTGAAATTTACTCCATCTCTCAGTTTAATGGTAAATGTCAGATTTTCTGCGTCTGTAATAAATTCCTCTGCAAGCCATGGATAATAATTTCCTTCCGCATCTGCCCGTCCCAAGGACTCTAATACTGGCTGTGCGCCAAACCGATCACTGGTAGTAGTAGACTGCGGCATAAAAAAAGTATTTTGTACCTGGGGAATAGCAATTACCAGGCTGCCTCCCTGCTGAATTGCACCCCCGCTTTCTGTCTCCGCAGATTCATTTTTTGCCGCCTCACTCTGCGCTTCCGTAACTGCTGCCGAACTTGCGCCTTCTGTGGCAGCTGTGGTATCCGTGCCTCCGCCGCCGGAACAGCCAGCTGTCATTCCCGCCGTTACTGCTGCTGCAAGCGCAAGTGACAAGATCCTCTTCGTTAACTTCATAATTCTTCCTCCTTTATTTTATTTATCATACAGGAAGCAGGCAACTTCATGGCCACCTCCTACATCTTTCAAAACCGGCACCTCATTCCGACACCTCTCACAGGCCTGATCACATCGGTCATGGAATGGGCAGCCCGAGGGACGTTTGGTCAGACTTGGTACCTCACCTCGAATAGGAATCCGCTCTCTGGTTTCTTCCACTGCCGGGTCTGCCACTGGAACAGCAGAAAGAAGTGTTTTCGTATAAGGATGGAGTGTATTTTCATAAAGTTCATCACAATCTGCAATTTCCACCACACGTCCTAAATACATAACCAGAATCCGGTTGCTGATATGTTTTACTACTGCCAGGTCATGAGCAATAAACAAATAAGTCAGCCCCAGCTTTGCCTGCAATTCTTCCAGAAGATTAATAATCTGTGCCTGAATGGAAACATCCAGCGCAGAAATCGGCTCATCGCAGATAATCATATCCGGTTCTGAGGAAAGCGCCCTTGCAATTCCGATCCTCTGCCGCTGCCCTCCTGAGAATTCATGAGGAACCCTGTATTTTAAAGCAGGATCCAGTCCCACGATCCGAAACAGTTCGTCCACTCTTTCATCATATTCTTTTCGGTTCTTTACCAGCTTGTGAAGCAACAGCGATTCTCCCACAATAGACTCTGCCGTCTGTCTGGGATCCAGCGAAGAGAAGGGATCCTGAAAAATCATGGCAATCTTTCTGCGGAATGGATACATCTGCCGATCATTAAACCCGGCAATATTGGTCCCATTAAACACGATTTCCCCGTCCTCCGGCCGGTAAACACGCATAATGCAGCGAGCCAGCGTTGTCTTGCCGCAGCCAGACTCTCCTACAATTCCCAGTGTCTCCCCTTTTCTCACATGGAATGTAATATCCTCGATAGCCCTTACTTCTCCGACCTTTTTTTTCATGAGTCCGCTGTAAATCGGGAAATATTTCTTTACATTCCGTACATCCAGACATAATTCCTTGCCGATGGTAATCTTCGGTGCCCGCTTTATTTCTTTTCCGGCAATTTCTTCTGCCTTTGCCTTCTTCTCGTCCTCAGTCAAATGACATGCCGCGAAATGTCCCGGCTCCAGTTCCTGAAGCTGCGGCCTGCCGCATTCCCTGCACCGGTCAATCCGGTACTCACACCGTTCATAGAACGGACAGTATTCGGGACGGGTAGCCGGATTGGGCGGCAGCCCCTCAATCGGAATGAGAATCCGGTCTTTTGGATCATCTAATCTTGGAATAGCCCGCAAAAGTGCTCTGGTGTATGGATGCTCAGGATTAGCAAAAAGCCGTTTTGTATCCGTTGTCTCAACAACACTTCCGGAATACATCACATAAATCCGTTCCGCAAACCTTGCAACAATTCCCAGATTATGAGTTACAATAATAACTGCTGTATTGGTCTTTTTTGCAATATCCCGGATCATCTCCAAAAGCTGCGCCTGTGTAGTAACATCCAGAGCAGTGGTAGCCTCGTCTGCCACGAGCACCGTAGGCTGAGATGACATAGCCATGGCGATCATGATTCTCTGCCGCATTCCTCCAGAAAACTGCTGAGGATAGTAATGAAAACGCTGCTCTGCATCCGGAATATTTACCATCTTCAGCATTTCAATGGTACGCTTTTTTGCATCCTCCTTGCTCATATGGAGATGTTCCATAATATTTTCCTGTATCTGATATCCGATGGTCAAAACCGGGTTCAGCGATGTCATGGGTTCCTGAAAAATCATGCTCACTTTTCCGCCCCGCATATGGCGCATTTGTTCACTATCTGCGCCAAACTCCAGCATATTGTGTTCTTCCCCCTGAATGTAAACCTCCCCGCCGGTTATCTTTCCAGGTGAACTAATCAGCTGAAGCATACTCATCATAGTAACCGATTTCCCGCTTCCTGATTCTCCTACCACTCCGATAATCTCTCCCGGTTCCAGGTACATAGAGACGCCGTCTACCGCCTTCACCATCTGACCGTCCGTCTTAAAACAGGTCTGAATATTTTTTATCTCTAATAAATGTTCCATCCCGACGTCCTCCTTTTACACTTCGCCCCTCAGTCTTGAGTCCAGAGCATCGCGCACACCATCACCAAACATGTTCAAACTGATTACCAGTACTGCCACGCAGATGCCAGGTGTCAGCGCAAATACCGGATTCTGCAGAAGAAACAAACGTCCTTCACTTACCATACTTCCCCACGATGCTGTAGGTGCACTGATTCCCAGTCCCAAAAAACTCAGCCCCGCTTCTGCAAGAATTGTCGATCCTACCTGCTGCGTCATCATTACAATAATCGGAGAAATACTGTTTGGCAAAATGTGACGGAACATCAACCGAAAATTTTTATTTCCCTGAAGCTTGCCTGCCATAATATAATCCGATTGTTTTATAGTCAGCACCTGTCCTCTCATCATCCGGACATATCCTGCCATAGATGAAATTCCCAGAATAATGGCCAAATTGCGGATTCCGCTTCCAAAAACTGCAGTCAGCGCCATAGCAAGAATAATCTGCGGGATTGCACGGACCGCTTCCATAAGCCGGGTAATTACATCATCCACAATTCCCCCGAAGTATCCGGCAATCATCCCCAAAAACGTTCCAATCGCGCAGGCAATCATCACAGCAAAAACACCTATGATTAAACTGACTCTTGTTCCAAATATAATCCGGCTCAAAACATCCCGCCCGTAATTGTCGGTTCCCAAAAGATGCTGTTTGCTTGGCCCCTGCAGATATGCTGCAAAATCCGCATAGTTAGGATCGTAAGGCGCAATAATCGGGGCAAAAATTGCAGTCAGAATAAACAAGCCCACAACAATCGCGCTTACTCTCGCCACTTTCCTGGCAAATAAAGTTTTTACTGTTTTTTTCCATCTTCCATTATTCTTCATTGTGCAGCCCCCTTATTCGTAACGTACTCTCGGATCTACCACTGCATACAGAATATCCGTCAAAAGATTAATAATGCAGGATACCAGCGCCGTAACCAGAACACATGCCTGTACAACCGGAATATCTCGGGACTGGATTGCGATTACAAACAGTGATCCCATTCCAGGAATATTGAAAACAGACTCCACAAACATAGAACCGGCAAGCATAGAACCAAGCCGCATTCCCAGAATCGTAATAACAGGAATCAACGCATTTTTTAATGCATGGAGAAATATAACTTTCTTCCGGGAAAGCCCTTTGCTTCTGGCTGTCCTGACATAATCCTGGCGGATTACTTCCAGCATACTTGATCTGGTCTGCCTCGTTGTAGTAGCGATGCCGCCCAGTGCAAGGCAAAATAACGGCATGATCGTCTGCTTAATCCCCATGACTGCATCTTGTGAAAACCAAGTAAATCCATAGGAAGGCAGCCATCCAAGCCTCATGGCAAAAATATACATCACCAGCAGTGCGATCCAGAATTGCGGAAGACAGGCTGTTATATTGGCAAGCAATGTTACAACTGTATCCGCCGGCCTCCCCCGATATACAGCACTTATTACTCCGAACAAAATTCCCAGCGGTATACTGATTGTAAAAGCGCTTAGTGAAAAAAACAAAGTAATGGGGATACGTTCCGCCAGAACATCAACTGTCCTTGTATGGAACTGTGTCGACTGTCCGAAATCCCCGTGCAATGCATCTCCCAGCCAGCTGAAATACCTCATTATCACCGGCTGATCCAGTTTCAACTCATGATACACTCTGTCATATTCTTCCTGTGAAACTTCTTCTCCCAGCATGGCATATACCGGATCACCGGGAATAAATGATACCAATAAAAATGTAAAAATAGAAATGATAATCAAAATTAAAATCATCTGTCCGGTTCGCTTTACAATGTAAGTCCTCATTCTTTCTCTACGGCCATCTGCCGACTGCCGTAATCCTCCCTTCTGTACTTTCTCTTACTACTCTTCTTTTAGATTTTCCTCTGAATCAGGCCTTCCGCAATCCTGCTCTTCTTCTTGCATTTTCCTCTAGATAATCAATAAATATGTCCGTCCTGAATGTCTGGACAAGTGCCTTACCGAAAGCAAAAATCGACGGACTTTTGCATTGCTTCAGTATCCATGCAGATGCATTCTCTGGCTGTGCCATGACCACACATATTATATCTTAAGCCTATTCTCTTACTTTTTCTTTTTCTCTCTTTTCATAATTTTATTTGTCTGATATAATAATAAAATGACATTTTTTAGATATATTTTTGATTCCCTTTTCATGATTATGTTTGTTTTCACCATCCATCTGCTATTAGTATAATAGAATTTATGCACTTTTTCCAATGACCCGTTCCTATCATTATTATAGGCAATGCCTATAGTAATGGCGAGATTTCAAGAAAGAAGGTTGCCTATGGATACTCGATACCTGGAATACATTTTGGTCCTTGCAGAAACCGGCAATATGACCCGTGCATCAGAAAAACTTTTTATTTCTCAGCCTACTTTAAGCCAGTTTCTTTCCAAACAGGAACAGGAGATTGGATCCCCCCTGTTCCAGAGAATCAATGGCGTATATACTCTCACGCCCGTAGGGCATCTGTATGCAGAATATGCCCGCAAAGTTCTTTCTCTTACGAATATGCTGGAAAAAGACGTACAGAGACTGTCCACTACAAGCAGGATCAGCATCGGTACCTCTACCTCCCGCGCCATACAAATGATCACCTCCATCCTGATTGACTTTCGGAAATATTATCCGCGGGTTGAGATCACACTCTCCAACGATAATCTGCAGGTGATGCGAAATGCTATCAATAAAGGAACTGTAGATATTGCGTTTGTCACCACCGATTCACTGGAATCCCACAAAGCTGAAAGCCTGGAATTAAAAAAAGAAGAAGTAGTTTTTGCCGTCCCCAGCACCCATCCTTACTGCCAGTCACTTTCTTCGAAAAAGAAACATTCTTTAACCAGTGCACAACTTATTAAAAACTTTGGCAGTACGCCATTTATTTTACAGCTTAAGGGATCCTGTATCCGTTATCTTGTCGACGCATTCTGGGGAAAAGATTTTACCCCGCTTCTGGCCTGCAGTACCAGCCATGCACAGTCTATCTGGGATATGGTTGCCAGCAATATTGGCGTAGGCTTTATTCCCACCGGTTACGCTCCCCCCTCTCCGCAGATTACATATTTTTCACTTGAGCCCAAATTATACCGTACCCATGCAGTTCTTTTTCGAAAAGACCTGATTACAGAGGCTCCCCATAAATACCTTGTAGACCTTGCCGTAAATTACGCTAAGGAAAATTGGAAGAACTTTTGATTTTCTCCAGATCTGTTATTGCTTTTTACATAAAAAAACAGCCAGACAGAAGTTTTCATACCTCTGCCTGACTGTTGAATTTTATTCCTCATCCATCCAAAGACGCTGCGTCTTATTTTACTTTCTTCAGCACGATCACATTCCAGGAATGCTTTCCCAGGACCGCCTGCAGACATCCATCTTCCATTTTTGATACACCATTCTCATGGGGTGCTACGGTATTGGGTGCCGCTTCCGTATTCACAGCCTTCATGTCATCGTTGGTGAGAACGATGTGTCTTGCCACCTGATAGCCCTCATACTGGCGCAGGTCGCAGCTTACTTCCATATCTTCTTCCAGGTCCTTATTTACCGCAAATACAGTGAGACTCTCATTCTCCTCATCTTCTGTGATCACTGCATCCAGATAAGGTACACAGTCAAATTTGCCCGCGCTGTAGCAGGGAGCATCAACCAGGGTGGTCAATACTTTTCCCCGGCCCAAAGTGCTTGCGTGAAGGAAAGGATAGAAGATCGTCTGCCGCCAGGCTCCTGTATCAGAAGTCATGATCGGTGCGATAACATTTACCAGCTGAGCCAGGCAGGCGATCTTAACCCGGTCACAGTGCTTTAAGAGCGTAATCAGCATGCTTCCTACCAAAAGAGCATCCTCGAAATTATACACATCCTCCAGCTGGTGAGGCGCCTTGCTCCAGGGCGTGATCAGTTTGTCTGCTTCTTTGGAATGATACCATACGTTCCACTCATCAAAGGAAAGGTTGATCTGCTTTTTGCTGTGCTTCTTTCCTTTTACATAATCGCAGATAGAAACAACGGTGGAGATAAAATCATCCATATCCAGATTCTTTGCCAGGAATTCCGGCGTATTGTTCTGGTTATTGTCATAATAAACGTGAAGGGACAGGTAATCAATGTCCTCATATGCATGGTCAAGGACAGTCGCTTCCCATTCGCCGAAGGTCTTCATGCCGCCGTTGGAACTGCCGCAGGCTACCAGTTCAATGGAAGGATCCAGCAGCTTCATAGCATGAGCAGTCTCAGTTGCCAAACGGCCATACTCTTCGGCAGTCTTATGGCCGATCTGCCACGGTCCGTCCATCTCATTGCCCAGGCACCACAGCTTGATGTTATGAGGCTCGGCATAGCCGTGCTGCTTTCTTAAATCGCTGTAGTAAGTTCCGCCTGGGAAATTGCAGTACTCCAGAACGTTTCTGGCATCATCTACGCCTCTGGTTCCCAGGTTTACAGCCATCATGATCTCGCTTCCGGAAAGCTTTGACCAGTCTGCAAATTCATTCAGGCCGAATTCATTGGTCTCGATTACGTTCCAGGCAAGTTCTGCTCTGGCGGGACGCTTGTCTGCCGGTCCCACGGTGTCTTCCCAGCGGTAGCCGGATACGAAATTTCCGCCTGGATAGCGAACAACCGGCACATTCAGTTCTTTTACCAGCGCAAGGGTATCACGACGAAACCCCTTCTCGTCAGCCTGAGGATGTCCCGGCTGATAAATTCCCTCATACACGGCTCTTCCCAGATGCTCAATAAAGGAGCCGTAAATTCTCTTGTCCACATCTCCGGTAATAAAGTAACGGTCAGTTCTGATGGTTGCTTTCTTCATGAAGTCCTCCTTTTCCAGGCCTCTGCGCTTTCTGCGCCGCCTGTTCTTTATGATGCTGCCGCCGGATAAGCGGCGCTGTTTCATCAGCAGCGAATGCACGCCGTCCCGCCTGCAGGACTGCAGTATCTTTTTACTGCGCACATTCCAATTTGTTGTGAATATAGATTACCACATCATCCTGCAAATAAAAGAGCGGAATTTCCCATATTCTTGACATATCTTCCGGCAAGCCGTAAAATAATCGGTAACATATAAGGACCGTTAAGGAGAAACTTCCATGGCCAGAACGCTGATGACTGTAAACTACTGCAATTTTCAATATTTCAACCGGGACTGCGACCGGATCTACCGCCCCGGAGGAAGCGGCGATTACCTTTTTCTGCTGCTTCATTCCGAGATGGCCTTCCGTCTGCCGGAGGGCGCCTTTCAGAACCGCCCCGGCGCCTGCATCCTTTATACCCCCGGCACCCCCCAGGATTACCAGGCTCTCAGAACCTTTAAAAACAGCTATGTGCATTTTTCCGCACCGGAAGATTTTGTAAAGTCCTTCTGCCTTCCGGAAAACACGCTTTTTTATCCGGAAGCAGTACAGGAAATTGACCGCCAGATCCAGGCCATACACCAGGCATTTTTGCGGCGTGACCGTTACTGCGAAGCAGAACTGGACAGCCTGTTAGAACAGCTTTTCGTCCGTACAGCCCGAAGCCTTGAATCTTTTCCCGACGAAAACCATGCCTCTCTTCTGGAGGACACCTTCCAGGAAATCCGCCTTGCCATACTCTCTTCCTGTGAAAAGCCCTGGACGATCCGGCAGATGAGCCAGATGGCCGGCATGGAAAAAAGCCAGTTTTACCGTTACTATCAGCAATTTTTCCATATTTCTCCCGGAAACGATCTGATCCAGGCCAGGATCCAGCGGGCCAAATACCTTCTGACAAACCAGGCCGCCCAGATCCAGCAGATTGCCGCTGAATGCGGCTTCTCGGAGGCTACCCATTTTTCCCGGCAGTTTAAGCGCTGTACAGGCATGTCCCCCCGCCAGTACGCCGCCGGATACAGCGGTCCGTCTCTGGCCGATACGCCTTTCGCCAGAAAAAATCCTGCCTCTGCCGGCGCTGCCGCCCCATCCTTCCGCCACCCTGCAGCTCCTCCTTCTGAGTGCCCCCCGGTCCCGGCTTCCCGTAAAAATCCTTCCGGTTCTCTCAGCACTTCACCCAAACCGGCGTCACAAAAGCCCAGTGACCGTTAAGCTGCGAAACTTCCAGATGGTAAAAATCCTCTTTCTGCCCCTCTCCTGCCGTATCGGAGAAGCTTCCGCTCACCTGATACCGGCAGGCTGGAACTGCCGTATGCACTTTAAAGGCCTGGGAATGCCACTTCTTCATTTCGCCTGCATATCCTGCCTCCAGAAGCTGCGCTATGGTTCTTGTCTCACGGCGGCCGTTAATATCAACCGACACCTGCGTGGAGGGATCACCTTCCATCTCCAAAATCACCGCGCAGGTCTGAGGGTGAAGGGTGGTCATGTTCTTAAAGGTAAAGCACTGCCAGCTGCAGGAATCCGGTGTCAGGGAAAGGATGCGGTTGGGCAGATCATTAACCTTATCCCGTCCGCTGGTGTCCGTATCCTTGGGTGAAAGCACGCTCCGCCCCCGGAAACAGGGTTCTGCGCCGATAAGTTTTCCATCCGTCACCTGCACGCTGCACTGCCATTCGTAAGCCTCTTCTTCATTATTTCCCCATCCGGTTTCGATCCGCAATTTATATTTTCCGCTCTTTTGTGAAAGCGGAAGAAGGGATTCTCCGCAGACTACCTGAACCGGCTTGAGATTGCGGTACAGCACGATCTTATTTATGGGATAACAAGCCTCCACATTCCAGCAAATCTCCCGCTTTTTTGAAGGCGGCAGAATGCTTCCCATAAGGGCACCGTTTACCGTAAAATTGCAGCGGATCCGGTCACCAGTCACCGCATAAGTCCGCCGATTTAAAAATGCCTCCCAGATGGATTCCCGTGTTTTGGCTTCAGCCAGGGCAGCCAGCTTTCCATCTCCATAAGATCCCGGATATCCTGCATGATGGTCCGTAGATCCCACAAATCCGAAATGCAGGCCTCTTTTCAGTCCCTCATAGACAGTATTTCTGCTGTCCCGCGGCCCCATGTCATGATAATACGGAAAAGGTGCTGTCTCGCTCATGGCACAACCATGTTTGGAACAAACCTCCACCAGAGGCGTCACCCTTTCATCAAAAAGATCCCAGTCAATTCCCCTGTAAGAGGGCGGATAACCGATATGATGCACAATGGTAATCGCCGGAACTCCGGCATCCCTTTTTAATTCACCCGGAGAATTTCTGTAAATCAGAGGGAGCTGATCATCAGGCGATACAATATGATGATCTCCATACTGTCCGGAATGCATCTCATAAGCCTGGAACGTAACGAAGTCCGGCCCATTGGCAGCCGCAATCTCTCTCCGCACCTCATCCCAGTGATCCCGCAGTTTTTTAAAGCCTTCCTGATGGAAATCAATGATAAAAGCCGTCTCTTCATTCCGCTCAACAATATCCGGCCACATGGCATGTCCAGTAATGGCGCAGAAATCCAAATGATCTGCAGCCCTGGCCAAGGCATTGGCCTGGCTGCCATACCCATATGTAATGTCGCAGTGATTATGAAGGTCGCCCCAGTAAATTTGCATAAAATTGTCCTTCCTTTTCGTATTTTTTATCATATTAGCACGAAAATTCATGTGTGTATAGAACATTCTGTCACACAAGACGACAGCAAACCCTAAAGAAAAATTCTGAAAAAGATGGTTGATTTTTCGACCGAATTGTGATATAGTATAGATAGTTGGAAATATTTAGAAATCCAATGGTATATACCTCAGCAAAAAAGGAGTGGAGAAATGCCCCCAGCACACCCCCGCCAAAAGAAACACAGCAGAAAATCCCGTCCCGACACAGTGGATAAACTCCTGGAAGCTTACCCGGATGTATTCGCCGATATCATCAATGTCCTGCTGTATAACGGAAATCCGATAGTGAATCCACAGTTTCTTACGGACGGTCCTTCTGCTGCCATATACAAAGCAGCCGACGGCTTTCTCAGTCAGAAAAACCGTGATCTGGCTATGTATGATACATCCGGCTCGCCTCTCTGCATTCTCTACGGACTGGAAAATCAGACAAAACCAAGTCCTATCATGCCTGCACGAGTCATGGGATATGACGCTGCTTCCTACGATCATAATATCCGTCTGATCAAGTCCCGGAACCTTGCAGAAGGCCGTCCGGCAGATTACGCCATGGAAATCCACAGTGATCAGAAGCTGAATCCGGTCATTACGCTGACCCTCTATTTTGGCCTGACTCCCTGGAACGGCCCCCGCTGCCTCCATGATCTTCTCTTTCTTTCGGAAGATATAAAAAAATTTCTTCCCGATTATCCGATAAATCTGGCTGAAGTTGCTTTTCTTACGCCGGACACCATCGAAAAATTTACCAGTGACTTTCAGATCGTCGCCTGGTGGTTCCGGGCACGAAGACTGAAAAATACAGATGAACTGCGGACACATCAGAAAGAATGGATACACGTAGAAGAACTTCTGGAATTTTTCTATGTTTTTGCCGGTGATGACCGTTATCGGGAATTAAAATCCGGCTTTGCAAAACGCATCAGGAAAGGAGAATCCATCACCATGTGTACATTAGTCGACAGCTTAATTGAAGAAGGTATGGAGAAAGGCATATCGCAGGGAATTGCGCAGACCCGTTACCGGGATCTTGCTGCTTTGCTCCGTTCCGGCATGCCTCATGAGCAGGCCGTCAGGCTGCTGGAGTTTTCACAAGAGGAACTGGAAGGGTTTCATCAATGGACCGCCTTGCAGTAATCCTTCCCGGCAGATACGCCCGTCCGGAGTTCCACGTAAAAACCGGCTGTTTTGCAAAACAGTGATGTCTGTCAGGCATCACGTTCCGAAAACAGCCGGTTTTTATATTATAATTTTGGGGCAAAAGGTCTTTTGCCCCCTATGATGTTCTCTCTGCTGACCTTATGCCTCTTCCAGAAGCTTGTCAATGGACGCCAGTTTTACGCAAAGTACGAAAATGTGCATAGCGGTGCGCAGATCTTCAATGGAAGGATAAGTCGGTGCAATACGGATATTGCTGTCATGGGGATCCTTTCCGTAAGGATAGGTTGCACCGGCTCCGGTCATTACCACACCGGCCTTCTTGCATGCCGCAACGATGCGCTTCGCGCAGCCATCCATGGAATCAAAGGAGATAAAATATCCGCCCTTCGGTCTGGTCCATTCGCCGATGCCCAGTCCTCCCAGCTCTTCATCCAGGATCTGGATTACCGTTTCAAACTTGGGACGAAGGATATCTGCATGTTTTCTCATATGCTCCACCATGCCGTGAATGTCCTTAAAGAAACGTACATGGCGCAGCTGATTTACCTTGTCGTGTCCGATGGTCTGGATCTGCAGCTGCTTTTTGATATCTTCCAGGTTATTCTGAGAAGTAGCCAGGGCTGCAATGCCGGAACCTGGGAAGCTGATCTTGGATGTAGAAGCAAACTTATACACCAGATCCGGATTTCCTGCGCGCTTGCACTCTGCAAGAATCTCAATCAGATGATCCTGATCATGGTCATACAGATGGTGTACACCGTAGGCATTATCCCAGTAAATACGGAAGTCCTTTGCTGCCGGCTTTAAGCGTGCAAAGCGGCGCACCGTCTCATCCGAATAAGAAATACCCTGAGGATTTGAGTATTTGGGGACACACCAGATTCCCTTAATAGCCTCATCGGAAGAAACCAATTCCTCCACCATATCCATATCCGGACCGGTAGGCGTCATTGGTACATTAATCATCTCAATGCCGAAGTATTCGGTAATGGCAAAATGGCGGTCATATCCCGGCACAGGACATAAGAACTTTACCTTGTCCAGTTTGCACCAGGGTGTATTTCCCATAACGCCGTGGGTCATGGAACGGGAAATGGTGTCATACATCACATTCAGGCTGGAATTTCCGTAAATGATGATGTTGTCGATGGGGTTCTCCATCATATCACCGATCAGTTCCTTGGCTTCCCGGATTCCATCCAGCACGCCGTAGTTGCGGCAGTCGGTTCCATCCTCACAGGTCATGTCTGCATCGCTGCTTAAAGAATCCATCATTCCCATGGAAAGGTCAAGCTGCTCGATACATGGCTTTCCTCTGGCCATGTTCAGGCTTAAGCCTTTTCCCTGATACTCCTTGTACTGAATGATCAGCTGTTCTTTTAACGATGCCAGTTCTTCCCTGGTCATTTCTGCATATGGTTTCATTTATTTCCTCCTTCTTTATACCTGCTTTTCCTGATTACAGTTTTCTATTGAAATCCGGCCGCGGCGTAAGCCTGGGCCGGTATTTTCCTCTTTAGTCAGAGCATTCCGCTTCGTCACCGTTTGGTCAGGCCTGGCTTAAAAGTTCCTTTACCAGCTGGTTTACCACTGCCGGATCTGCTTTTCCCTTCATGGCCCGCATAGTCTGGCCCACAATGAAGCCGGCAGCTTTTTCCTTGCCGTTTTTAAAGTCCTGAACCGACTGGGGATTTGCCTCCAGAATTTCCTCAATCACTTTTCGAAGCTGCCCCTGGTCATTTACTACCTTAAGACCGTGTTCCTCCACATAGGACTCAGGATCTGCATTACTGCTGAAAATCTCTTCAAATACCTCTTTCGCCACGGTGCGATTGATCACATTCCGCTCCACCAGACCGATCAGACGTGCCAAATTTTCCGGCGAAAAGGAAATTTCATCCACATCCATCTCCTTTTCCTTGGCCAGACGCATGCCCTCTACCATCAGCCAGTTTGACACTTCCTTTGGCTGGCCGCAGATGGCGGCAGTCTCTTCAAAAATATCGGCCAGATGCTTGGAGCTGGTAAGGATCTGCGCATCATAGGCCGGAAGTCCCATCTGTGACTGATAGCGGGCTATTTTATCCTCCCGCATTTCCGGCTGTGCGCTGCGGACCCGTTCAATCCACTCATCCGAGATCTCTACCGGAACCAGGTCCGGATCGGGGAAATACCGGTAATCCTGAGCATCCTCCTTAGAGCGCATGGCGCGGGATATCCCCTTATTGTCATCCCACCTTCTGGTCTCCTGGACCACCGGCTTTCCGGATTCTAAAAGATCGATCTGCCGCTCTCTCTCGCCTTCAATAGCACGGGCAATGGCACGAAAAGAATTCAGATTCTTCATCTCCGTCCTGGTGCCAAATTCCACGCTTCCCGCTTCCCGGACAGAAAGATTTACATCTGCCCGCATGGAGCCTTCCTGAAGCTTGCAGTCCGAAGCGCCAAGATACTGAATGGTCATACGGAGTTTTTCCAGATAGGCAATAACCTCTTCCGCGCTCCGCATATCCGGTTCCGACACGATCTCGATCAGCGGAACTCCGCTTCGGTTATAATCCACCAGGGAGCAGTCTCCCCATTCATCATGGATCAGCTTGCCTGCATCTTCTTCCATGTGGATCTCATGGATGCGGATCTTTTTCTTTCCCGCCTCTGTCTCAATCTCCACAAAACCGTCATGACAAATCGGAAGATACAGCTGAGAAATCTGGTAATTCTGCGGATTATCCGGATAAAAATAATTCTTCCGGTCAAATTTGCAGTGCTGGTTAATCTGGCAGTTCACCGCCAGACCTACTGCAAGAGCATACTCCACCACCTGTTTGTTTAACACCGGAAGAGAACCTGGCATACCGGTACACACCGGGCAGGTATGTGTATTGGGCTCTCCTCCAAAGGCAGTAGAACAAGAGCAGAAAATCTTTGTTTTTGTTGCCAGTTCTACATGAACTTCCAGTCCGATGACTGTTTCATACTGTTTGCTCATTGACAATCCGCTCCTTTCTCGCATCTGCCGCCGGAAACCGCAGCGCTTTCCCCAGAAAGCTTCCTGGCCATGGGAGGGCTCTGATACTCTCTGCTCTGTTCATAGGCGTAAGCTGCTCTGATGATTTTCTTTTCCTGGAAGCAGTCGCCAATCAGCTGCAGACCGATGGGCAGCCCCTTAGAATCCAGACCGCAGGGAACCGTCATGCCCGGAAGCCCCGCCAGATTCACGGAAATGGTATAAATGTCTCCAAGGTACATCTGAATGGGATCCTTTAATGACTCTCCGATCTTCGGCGCCGTAGAAGGCGAAGCCGGCGCTGCAATCACATCAAACCGCGCAAATGCTTTATCGAAAGCGGCTTTGATCAAAGCCTTGGTACGCAGCGCTTTCAGATAATATGCATCGTAATAGCCGGAACTTAACACAAAAGACCCCAGCATGATCCGCCGCTTAACCTCCGGCCCGAAACCCTCGGAACGGCTTTTTTTGTACATATCATGAAGTCCTTCGTAATGCTCTGCCCGGTATCCATATTTAACACCGTCAAATCGGGAAAGGTTTGAACTGGCCTCCGCCGACGCGATTACGTAATAAGCCGGAATGGCATATTCCACAAGGCTTAAATCAAATTCTTCTGCCACGGCTCCTTTGTCCGTCAGTACCTTTACTGCCTTCATAATGGAGTCTCGCACTTCCGGATCCAGCCCTTCTCCAAAATAATCTCTGGGAATGCCGATCCGAAGCCCCCGTACATCCTCCGTCAGCGCGCTGGTGAAGTCCGTATCATCCCGCCGGATGGAAGTGGAATCTTTTCTATCGTAAGCAGAAATCGTCTCAAGAATGGCAGCACAGTCCGACACATTTTTTGCAATGGGTCCGATCTGATCCAAGGAAGAGCCGTAGGCCACCAGGCCGTACCGTGACACAGTGCCGTAAGTAGGCTTGATTCCCGTGACACCGCAGAAGGAACTGGGCTGTCGGATGGATCCGCCTGTGTCGGATCCCAGGGCATAGAAACATTCGTTGGCTGCCACTGCCGCACAGGAACCGCCGGAAGATCCGCCGGGAACATGATCCGGATTCCACGGATTCCGGGTAATGCCGAAAGCAGAAGTCTCCGTGGTGCTTCCCATGGCGAATTCATCCATGTTGGTCTTCCCCAGAATTACAGCTCCTGCTTTTTCAAGTTTCCTGACGGCTTCCGCCGTATAAGTGGGAACGAAGCTGCTTAAGATCCGGGAACTGCAGGTGGTCCGCATCCCGCTGATACACAGATTATCCTTGATTGCTGCCGGAACGCCGGCCAAAGGTCCCTTTAATTCGCCGGCTTCAATCCGCTTCTGAACCTTCCTGGCCTGTTTAAGCACACCTTCCTCATCCACCGTAACAAATGCGCCAATCTGCGGCTCCGCCCTGCGGATCTGCTCCAGGGCCGCCTCTGCCGCATCCACAGCAGTCAGATTCCCCCCCTGGATTTCCTTTCCCAGCTGGAGTGCTGTTAAATCAACTATACTCATGCCTATCCCCCCTGTCACTCTACTGTTCTGGGAACCACAAAAGCTCCGTCTCTCTGCTCCGGCGCATTGGCCAGCATATTCTCCCGGTCATCGCCATTGGTCACCACATCCTCGCGGAATACATTGTGAACCGGAAATACGTGGGACATGGGTTCCACGCCCTCCGTATCCAGCTGGTTTAACATATCAATATAATCCAGCATTCGTCCCATGTCCTTCTTGGCCGCCTCCTTCTCTTCATCAGAAAGATCCAGCTTTGCCAGGATACCTACATATTCAATGGTCTCGTCACTGATTTTATTTGCCATGGCGGTTCTCCTTTCCCTCTCAGATCCGGTTTCATCCGGCTGAACTCTCCAAAAACAGAAAAAAGGCTGCCCCGAAAAGCCGCTGCCATCTTCTCCGGAAACCGGCTCGCCGGCAAAACCCTGCCGGACAACACGGTATGGATGCGATTCACAACAACTTCTGGGACAACCTCGTCCTTGCTTCGATTATCGTAACAGACAAATTTTGTCTGATGCCGCGGTGCCCGGCACTTCCTGCATCGGGCCTTTGTCTCCTTCTCTGCTGCTTTCACAAAACCGCCTGCCCTTTTCACAGCAGCTTATCAGGCAGGCGGCCGTAATTTTGACTTGCGAATTGGAAATATCATAGCATACGGCGCTTTTCATTTCAAGCAGAAAAATGCACAAATCGCCCGGCCGCCCTTTATTTCCCCGTTTCAGCAGCAAAATCCGGCTGCCGGTTTTAAGTCTTTACGCCAGGATCGTATGCTCAAGCAGAATCTTTACGCCCATGATCACCAGAATCAATCCGCCCAATAACTCCGCTCTGGACTTATATCGGCTGCCGAATACATGGCCGATCCGCACGCCTGCCATGGATAAAATGCAGGTAGTCACACCGATAAACAGAACCGCCGGAATAATCTGCACCTGCAGAAAAGCAAAGGTAACGCCCACAGCCAGAGCATCGATACTGGTAGCTACCGCCAGAATCAGCATGGAACGTACATCAAAGGATGGATCTCCTTCCTCCTCCTGGCTTCTCGACTCCTTAATCATGTTGATGCCGATAAGCCCCAGAAGAATAAATGCCACCCAGTGGTCCACCGAAGTAATGGCGTCCTGAAACTGTACGCCCAAAAGATACCCAAGCAAAGGCATCAGGCCCTGAAATGCGCCGAAATATACGCCTGCCAAAACACAATGTTTTGTCTCCATCCTGGGAAGAGAAAGCCCTTTACAGACGGCAACAGCAAAGGCATCCATAGACAGCCCCACTGCAATGATAAATAGCTCCAGAAGCGACATAACTTGTTTCCTCCTAACCTGTTTTCGTTTAATGGCAATGGTTTTATAGTTTCGGCAGTTTTTCATACGGCAGGACAAATCCAGGACTCCATGACACGAAAAAAAGACCTACCTGCAGAAAAATTTCTGCAGATAAGTCTCATTACTTACCGTAAAGCCAGATAGCATCCTATCAGTATGTTGACTCTACCTCGCGCATAAAAGCGCGCTAACTACTCCCTTACCTGTCCTCGTTATTCTATCGAAAGAACGGTTCCTTGTCAAGAATTATTCTCAATAAAACATCGAAAGAACCCTTCCCATAGAATGGCCCATACGCCGCTGCCAGCTTTAATAAACATTGGCTAAAAGCGTATCCACCGCATTCTGACTGGCCAGCCAGTATATGGCCGTCACGCACTCGAAATAATGGGTTCCCACTTTCCGGCAATAAAGATCCCGTTTCACCAGTCCTGCGCCGTCAGCAGAAAGTTTTAAATATTCCTTGCCGCCCATATTTACTGTGCTGACACCTTCGATGGTGTATCCCTCCAGCGCAAGCATCATGCTGTGCATGCTTACCAGATACTCTGCGGTAGTAGCCGCTCCGTCGGGGAAATCATAAGCATCCACATATTCCAGTTCTATACCCGATCCGGTTCCATCCGGTGCATATACAACGAATTCCACCATACTCTGTGTGCTGTCAATGGTGCCCGTCTGCCCTGCAGTCAGGACCTGATATCCTGCCGGAACATTCATATGGAAGCCGGACCATTCATTGCTGTAATTATTGGCATTCCAGGCCCCGGCATAAATATCGGAAAACATCACACCAGTCCATCTGCCGTCGCTGCCAAATGCATAATAACTTCCGTCAATCAGCCGGTAACAGTTGGAAATCATGTACCCCTGCTCGTCCAGAAAATACCAGGACCCGTCCGTATCCTGATACCAGGTATTCATCGGATAAGACCCGTCATCATTCTGATACCACCATCCGGTTTCATTCTGCTGCCAGGATCCGGCAAAAGCTGTTGTGGAGGCACTGATTGCCATCACGGAAGCCAGCACCAGGGCGCCGATTCTCTTTCCTATGCTTTTCCTCATGGAAAAACCCCCTTTCTTATACGTACATCATACCCTTACTTTGTATCAAATACAAGAGGATGACACATTTTATTTTCCGGCAAAAGGGGGCCGCCTGCAGCTTTTGGCGGGTGCTCTTGGCATCCCTGATTCCAGGCCGCCTACTCGGCGGCTGGAGTATCAAGGTAAACCCGCATAAAGTTCTTCTTGCCGCGTTTGAATACGATTCCGTCTCCGGCAAAGTCTGCGGCAGAAAAGCTGCGCTTTACATCTTTTTCCTGTACGCCGTCTACCGATACGCCGCCCTGCTCTACATTTCTTCTTGCCTCGGAACGGCTGGAAGCTAAGCCGGATGCGGTGAGAACGCCTAAGATATCAATGGTTCCGTCACGGAAGTCTTCGTCTTTTAATCCATAGCTGGGCATATGAGTAGCGTCTCCGCCGCCGGCAAAAAGAGCTTTGGAAGCTTCTCTTGCCTTTACTGCCTCTTCCTCACCGTGTACCAGCTTGGTCAGTTCAAATGCCAAGATTTCCTTTGCCTGATTTAACTGGCTTCCTTCCCACTGATCCATCTCATCGATCTGCTCCAGAGGCAAAAACGTCAGCATCCGCAGGCACTTTAATACATCTGCATCCGCCACATTCCGCCAGTACTGGAAGAAGTCAAAGGGTGAGGTCTTATCAGGATCCAGCCATACAGCGCCGGACTGGGTTTTTCCCATCTTCTTGCCTTCGGAATTCAAAAGCAGGGTAATGGTCATGGCATGGGCATCCTTGCCAAGCTTTCTCCGGATCAGTTCGGTTCCGCCCAGCATATTGCTCCACTGATCATCTCCGCCGAACTGCATGTTGCAGCCGTAACGCTGGAACAGCTCATAGAAATCATAGCTCTGCATGATCATGTAGTTAAATTCCAGGAAGCTTAATCCCCGCTCCATTCTCTGCTTGTAGCACTCTGCCGTCAGCATCCGGTTCACAGAAAAATGCGGTCCCACTTCACGGAGAAGTTCCACATAATTTAAGTCCAGAAGCCAGTCTGCGTTATTTACCATAAGAGCCTTGCCCTCGGAAAAATCAATAAAGCGGCTCATCTGCTTTTTAAAGCAGTCCACATTATGCTGAATGGTCTCCACAGTCATCATCTGGCGCATATCCGTCCGCCCGGAAGGATCGCCGATCATAGCCGTACCGCCGCCGATCAGTGCAATCGGCTTATTTCCTGCCATCTGCAGACGCTTCATAAGGCAAAGCGCCATAAAATGGCCTACATGAAGGCTGTCTGCCGTGGGGTCAAATCCGATATAAAATACCGCCTTCCCCTCGTTTACCATTTTTTTGATTTCTTCCTCATTTGTAACCTGGGCAATCAGGCCCCTTGCTACCAGTTCGTCATACACCTGCATGTTTTCCACTCCTTTTCTTTTTTTAATCAGTTTCGGCGAAAGTCCGCCGCCTCATGACGGCTGCCGGATATTTCGTAATAAAAAAGCCCCGTCCTTCTGCTTTTCGCATAAAGGACGAGGCTGATATCCTCGTGTTACCACCTTTTTTCATAGACGGCTCGCACCGGCTACCTTATCGAGTACGAAATTCATACTCTAGCGCGATAACGGACGCAGGACACCGTCACAGCCTACTGCCTGACCGGAAAACCCGGCAGATTTCGGTGTGAAGCTCAAAGATGTATTCATGACCGGCTTTCCACGCGCCTCTCATCACCCGGCAGCTTTCTGTGTGCTTTTGCACGGCCACTACTTGTTCTTCTCATCGCCTGTTCTGAAATTAAACTAAATTATACTGACACCCTGGCTTTTTGTCAAGGTGCTTTCTTCGCAAATTTTCCCGCTGTGCTTTTTCCTCATTTTAGGCTCAGCGTTTTGACCTCAGCGTTCTTTGGCCCCGCCGTTTTATCCTTCATTCTCAGGCTGGACTTTTATCGATGAATCGGCCCCTGATACTGGTAATTTCCAAATCCCAGCGGAATCAGCATGATATCCTGAAAAACAAACAGCAGAATGGCCATAAACGTACCGCAGCCGAATGCGCGTGCCAGATTTACTGCTTGGACAACGGAAACAACCAATCCCACCAACGGTATAAAGGTCAGAAAATACAGCCATCCGGTTCCCATGGAAATATCATACAGACAGTAACCGCTGTAAAAAGGAATCAGACTCTTCCAGCCTTCTTTTCCTGCCTTTTCAAACACTTTCCACCGGCCCACAATACCAACAAGCCAGAACAAAGCGCCGACTGCCAAGGAGAATACCGCACTAAGCAGATTCAGCATTGCATTCATATCTTCCATTTCCGTTCCTCCAAATTTAATGTTCTTTTTCGTGGGATCCTGCCTGACCGTAGTAGGCATTGGGCCCGTGTTTTCTCATAAAATGCTTATCCTGCATACACTGGGGCGTGCGGTTATCTCCGCCGGGATTCAGCAGTTCCGTAAAAAGATTCATCTTTGCAATCTCTTCCAGGACCACTGCATTGTGCACGGCCTCGGCACCGTCTTTTCCCCAGGTGAAGGGACCGTGGTTTTTGCAGAGGACGCCGGGCACATACATGGGATTCCGGCCCTTAAACGTCTCCACGATAACCAGACCGGTGTTTTTCTCATACCCTTCCTCAATCTCCTCTGCCGTCAGATTCCTTGCGCAGGGAATCTCTCCGTAAAAGTAATCCGCATGGGTGGTTCCGTAACAGGGTATCCCTCTCCCAGCCTGGGCCCAGGCTGTTGCATAGACAGAATGGGTATGTACAATCCCGCCGATCTGCGGAAAGGCTTTATAAAGTTCCAGATGGGTAGGTGTATCCGAAGAAGGACGCATGCTTCCTTCGATCTGATTTCCCTCCAGATCCATCACTACCATATCTTCCGGCTTCATCTTTTCGTAATCCACGCCGCTGGGCTTGATCACAAACAAACCGCTTTCCCGGTCAATTCCGCTTACATTTCCCCAGGTATAGGTCACCAGCCCCCGTCTGGGAAGTTCCATATTCGCCTCATAAATCTGCTGCTTTAACATTTCCAGCATATCCGTAAACCTCCAGGTCTTTTTTCTGCCGCTCTACAGCGACTCTACTGCCGCCCGCTCAATGGGAAGTCCCTTTCGGAAATATTCCATGAATCCGGCAAAACCTTCCACATCCTCCGGATCCGGAGACGCTTCGGCCGATTCCGTGCCGGCAAAAATCCGCTGATCCAGATACTCGGAAAGGGTTTCCCCCTCCTTGTGCTCCAGCATGTAAGCAGCGAGAAGGGCAATGCCCCATGCGCCGCCCTGTCCGGCAGTTTCCAGAACCGATACCGGAACACCCGCGGCAGCCGTCATCATCTTAAGTCCCACATCTTTCGTCTTAAAAAGACCTCCGTGGCCGGAAAGCAGATCCAGCTTCACATCTTCTTCCTCAAACAGGATATCCAGGCCGGTCTTTAAGGTGGCCAGTGCCGTAAACAGGTTCGCCCGCATAAAATTCGCCAGATTAAAATGGCTGTCCGGACGTCTCACTACAAGAGGACGTCCCTCCTCAAATCCCGTGATATGTTCTCCGGAGAGATAATTGTACGCCAGAAGTCCGCCGCAGTCCTTATCCCCTTCCAGCGCCTTCCGGTACAGCAGGCCAAACAGCTCATTATCCTCCAGCTTCATGCCGGCGCTCTGGGCAAATTCCCGGAAAAGACCTACCCAGGCATTCAGATCGGAAGTACAGTTGTTGCAGTGTACCATGGCCACCGGACTTCCATCCGGCGTTGTCACCAGGTCAATCTCTGAATGAACCTTCTTTAATGGCTTCTCCAGCACCACCATGGCAAAAACGCTGGTTCCTGCAGACACATTTCCAGTGCGCACCCGCACGCTGTTGGTGGCTGCCATGCCGGTGCCTGCGTCACCTTCCGGCGGACACATGGGAATTCCGCTCTTTAAGTTTCCGCTTACATCCAGCAATGCGGCCCCCTCTTCCGTAAGAAGGCCCGCATCCTCTCCGGCAGTCAGCGCCTCCGGCAGGATCTCTTCCAGCTTCCAGGGCAGCTTCTCCTCTGCCACAAGTTCATCAAACATCCGGATCCGATTCCGGTCAAAATCTTTCTTTTCTGGATCCACTGGGAACATGCCGGCCACATCGCCGATTCCCAGCACCTTCCGGCCGGTCAGCTTCCAGTGTACATATCCTTCCAGCGTGATCATATAATCGATATTCTTTACATGAGGCTCTTTATTCAGGATTGCCTGATACAGATGCGCAATGCTCCAGCGCTGGGGAATGGGATATCCGAAGATTTCCGTCAGTTTCTCTGCCGCTTCTCCGGTGATGGTATTCCTCCAGGTACGGAAGGGAACCAGAAGATGCCCCTCCTTATCAAATACCATATATCCATGCATCATAGCGCTGATGCCGATGGCCCCCAGAGAGTGAATCTCCTCCCCGTATTTATCCTGTACATCCTTGCGGAGTTTCTGATATGCATCCTGAAGGCCTGTCCAGATCGCCTCCAAAGAGTAGGTCCAGATTCCTTCGTCCAGCTGATTCTCCCATCCGTGGCTTCCGGAAGCTACCGGCATATGATCCTCGCCGATCAGAACAGCCTTAATGGTGGTGGAACCCAGTTCGATTCCCAGAACCGCCCTTCCATCGCGTATCGTTCTCTTTATTTCTTCCTGTGATGCTTTTGCTTTTCCCATGCTTCCTCTCTCCATTCACTGTAAGTCTTTATCTCCGCCGCAAGGTGCCGGATAAACCGGTCCCTGCACCGCAGACTTCATGCGCCGCTTACTGCGGGCATTTGGATTTTTTTCTGCCGCTTGTCTTTCCATGCCCCGAATATCCATGATTATACGTATTCCCGTTATTGGAGCCAAGACTGATCCCCTGTTTGATCGGTGCCAGGCAGAATCCCCCTGCCACGCCCAGCAGAAAACAGCCGGCCAGTGCCAGTGCCTTCTCCGCCATCGTCCAGTCTCTCTCCGCAAAACGCCGGATTCCATCCATTACACGTTCCATCATTCCGCCTCCTGTTTTCGGATCTTTCCGGTTCTGACACCGAAAGATTTCCCCTCATACGTCCTCCGTGTGTTAAAACCCCCAGATATTGCCATATGCCCTCATTATAGCGCAATCTTCTGTTCATTGCAATTCTCTTTCGTGTATCGGAGCCGGTTTCTTTTTCGGCTTATTTTTATCTTTTACAACTGCACCGGACGGGGATTTACAATATAAAGACGCTGCAATCTCACAATGACAGCAGCGTCTTTCACCATATATCATTCAGCATCACAAAAAATATCCCGTATTGCAGAAAGCGTATTTCCTGCTCCAGCCAAAATATATGAATAATCCATACCGGATGATAATATATTCATACCTCGCTTATACCAGAATTCCAATGTTTTCCGGTCTGTGGCTCCAGTGGAGATTCCGATTGAAACCTCATGCTGACTCGCTGTCCTTATGGCCCGATCAATCAGCGCCAGCGTCTTTTCGCCAAATACCTGATTCAGTTCCCCCACAGAACCAGACAAATCGCACGCACCGATAATTACACCATCGATGTAAGGGTTTTCAAGGATTTCATCCAGATTTTCCACCCCTTTTTCACTCTCTATCTGAATCAAACGGCAAAGTTCCTTATGACCTTTTTTTATGTATCCATCCGCATCCCAAAATCCATACTGAATTGCCCTCACAGGCCCGAATCCCCGGGTACCTTCCGGCGGATACAGACAACTTTCCATAGCTTTTTTTGCCTCTTCAGCTGTATTGATAACCGGAAATACAATTCCATCCGGCCCCTGCTCCAACACGCGTTTTACGAGAATCGGATCATTCCATGGAACACGAACCACGGCTGGCGTTCCACCTGCTCTTGCACCAATCAAATGTCTTTGAAGAATAGAATAGTCAATTGCTGAATGCTCCGTATCAATCCAAATAAAATCATATCCCAGATCAGAAATCATTTCCGCAATGCAAGGATCCGTTAAAATCACATGTGCTCCTGCAATTTTTTCACGATTTCGAAGCTTCTCTTTCAATGTATTCATCTTCCGTCCTCCTATTCTTTCACTGCTCCCATGGTAATTCCCTGCGTAAAATATTTTTGAAACATTAAGAATATAATGCATAAAGGCATCGCCGCATAAACCGCTCCTGCCATTGTCAGCCCAGAATCCGGATTTTGCTCATTCTGGGTGGATGCTACTCCAAGTTGTATCGTTTTTAGTTCATCCTTCGTAAGCTGTATCAACTGCCACAGGTAATCATTCCACACCTGTATAAACATCAGAATAATCAGTGCTGCAATTCCAGCTTTAATTAATGGAACATAAATCTGGCTGAATATACACCACTCCGATGCCCCATCTATTTTTGCAGATTCCCGCAGCGCATCTGGTACCGATTCGAAATGCTGCTCCAAAAGAAATATACCGAAGGACATCGCTACATTTGGAAGAATTGCACCTGCATAGCCGCCGCTGATCTTCAAATTCTGCGTAATTTTAAACAGAGGAATAATATAAACCTCCTTAGGAAGCATTAGTGTGGCAATAAATACCATAAACAGAAAATTCTTCCCTTTAAACTGCAGTTTGGCAAATGCATATGCTGCCAATACGCTGGTAAGAACTATAAGAGCTGTGGTGACCGTAGAAATAAACACCGAATTAAACAGCCATCGGATCGCATTACTGTTTGAAAAAAGGTTTATATAATTCTGTAAAGTAGGATGCTTCGGGATCCATTCCGGAATCATATTATTGATCGCATGAGAATATTTAAACGAGCTGCTGATCAGCCAGTACAGTGGAAAATAGCTTACTACCGCTCCCAGAAAAATAATTCCGTTGCTGATAATATAAAATTTTTCTCTTCTTTTTTTCATCTGGCTGTTACTCCTTTCGTCTGAATATACGCAAAGGGATCAGTGAAATAAAAAACGTAATAATAAACATTACAACGCCGATTGCCGATGCTCTTCCCTGATTAAAGGATTTAAACGCTTCCGTATAGCATAAATACATCAGCGAGGAAGAAGCATAATTCGGCCCACCGCTGGTCATTACATTTACGATTACAAAGACCTTCATTACGCCAATAATATTAATCACCACCAGGTAAAGCGTAGTCGGCTTAACCAGCGGACTTATAATGGACTTAACAATGTTCATTCTGGACGCTCCATCGATCCGTGCCGACTCCATAAGTGTCATATCGATTCCCTGCATAGCCGCCACATATAAAACAATGGCCTGTCCTACATTCATCACACAGATCAGCCCGATCAGTACATACAGTACGTATCGGTAATCCCCCAGGAAATTCAAATCATGAAATCCAAACTTTCCAAGAATATAGTAAATAATACCGAAAGATGGATTAAGCATCCACTTCCATATCGTTCCATAAACAACCATGGAAATAATGGTAGGAATATAATAACTTCCGCGGATAAAAGTTATATATTTAGGCTTCCCGTCGAAAATAGATACTGCTATAAAAAAACCTGCACTTACTGTTATAATCGTTGTCCAAAACACCATAATTAAAGTATTTGCCGCCGCTTTATAAAAAATAGGATCAGCAAAAAGTGAACGATAATTATCCAGCCCGCAGAATACCTCATCAAAAAAAGAAACCTCAAACAGACTTAACCGGAATCCTTCAATCACCGGATACACCAGAAAAAGTCCGAAAAATATCAATTGCGGTAAAATAAATAAATATGCTGTTACATTTTCTTTTATTATTCTTGCATTCCCTCGTCCGTCCATAACCCATCTCCATTCTCAGTCAATTGCCTTGAAATTCCTGGTGCCGGATAACAGTGTTAATTCAGAGATACTAAATGCGCCCGCCAGCTCTCTATGGAACATTGCTGTCGGGCGCCAATCAGTCTATTGCTGCGGATTTAATATAACAGAACGTTCCGCCGCTTTAGAAATTGCCTCATTCGCCGACTCCACAAAACTATCCAATGCTTCCTTAGGAGTCTTCTGATCTGTTAAAACAGCCTGAATCTCAGGGAAATAATATGATCGAGATGAAACATATCCCGGAACCCGTCCCGTTATGGAGATTGTATGATCCAGCGCCTCTGCTGCTTCTATAATATGCGGATCCTGATTTTCCGACTTCAATTCCTCTAGTTTTGATTCTCTTACTGGAATTAATACCTTGGAAGCTTCTGTATATGGTTCTGAATTAAAGAATCGGATGAAAAGTTTTGATGCGATAATCTCCGCTTCATCCCCTGTATTAAATATAGCGCCGCCTTTTACATAAGATAAACAGTAAGGATCTACACCTTCTCCATTTGGATAATATGCCCACTGAAACTCGAAGGGTTCTTCAATAGAACCATTTTTCAAACCGGCAACCAGATTATTGTAAGTCAGATTATTTAATGTCACCACCGCCAGATTCTTGTTTAAAAACATCTGATATACATCACCCTGGCTCAACGTTTCTCCGCCTGGTGCAAGCAATCCCTCGTTTTTCATATCCACGATCATCTGCAATGCCTGAACACCTTTTTCATCATTAATTGTAAATGCATTGCCTTCATCATTAACAAATTTTCCTCCATACATCCTAAGGAGCATATTGGTAAAAGAGTCTCCCTGCTGGCTGTTGGCAAATACCGCAAACGGGTAAACATTTTCTACACCTTTTACAGCCTCCAAAGCTGCTTTAAATTCTTCCGGAGTCCATTCTCCGATCTCTCCTTCCGGCAGATATTCTTCTGCTCCTGCTTCTTTAAAAATACTTACATTGATGCCAAGCATTCCAATTTCTGCGCTGAATGGAAATATATAAGTTTCTCCTCCTAACTCCAAGCTGTCCCATACAGCAGCCGGAATGTCTGCTCGATCTTCGTCAGTTACAATATCATCCAACGGCACCATCAACCCTTCATGGACATAATCACTCAATGCAAAATCAGACTCATAATACATATTGGGAAGCGTCCCTGACTGAATGGCAATTGCCAGCTTTTCTGCCCTCTGTGAACCATCTATCAGCACCGGATTTACCTTGATGTTCGGATATTTTTCTTCAAATTCTGCCTTTACAAAGTTAAAAAAATCCAGGTAATCCCCACCTTCTACAGAAGAATCATACACACCTTTCCAATCAGGTCCAGTCCATAATTCAAGTTCAATTTGCTGATCCGCAATCTGAGCATATAAATCATCCATCACCTGTTCAGCTGCACTTTTTTCCGTTTCTTCCCCCGTTTCTCCCTGTTCCTGAACAGATGTTTCTTCCGGCAGTGAAGCAGTCTCCTGTGTTACAGAATTTCCCGTACATCCGCTTACTAAACCAGCAATCATTCCCATACTCAATAATATCGCTGTTTGCTTTCTCATATGATAACCTCCCTCACGTTTTTTGATATCTCGAGTATATCATTTTGTACAATAATCACAATTAATCATTTTTATCTTTTCTATACTTTTTCAATATGCACAAAAATAAAGATAGTACATTTATTATATTCTTGTACTATCTTTATCTTTATCCTATCTCTTTCTGTATTCCATCGGCGTAAGACCGACAATTCTCTTAAAAACCCGATTAAAATAATAACTGTTTCGATACCCAACCATTTCCGCAATCTCATAAATTTTGAGTTCAGTCTCCCGAAGCAGCTTTTTCGAATGATGGATTCGAAGACACATCAGGTAATTGGAAAATGTAATATTCAACGTGTTATTAAACAGCGAACTGAAATAAGATGGATTCAAATTTACAATATCAGCAACCTCATTCAATGTAATTTCTTTATCGTAATACTCTTTTATATATTCCAGTGCCTTTCGAATCGCTACCGGATAATCTGCATCCCCTTTTTTTACTCTGCGAAATGAACCATATGCATCTGCCCACTGTTCAAAAGCATTATCTGCATTCTTCTCATCATTTTCCGGTTCTTTTTGGTTTTCTATCTGCCGCCAATCAAAAATTCTGCCCTCTCTATGTCGACACATCTTTTCCACATCCACTGCACTTTGAAACGCATTTCGCAGCTGGCCGGGGCGTTCCTTTGCTGCACCTACATACATATTTACCTTTACATTTAAGACATCGTAAAGTATGTCAATGCATCGCCTGCATTTTCCAACAATCCGATCGTAAAAATCTTCGTATTCTGATTCCATCCCAAACACAATCACAGCATATGCCATGTCATCTGTTTTTATACAGCAGGCTGTAAACTCTTCATTAAACAAATTTTCCACTACACGTTCAAGATTTTCTCCAATGATATATTCATCTTCTTTCCTGCTGCAGCGAAGATATATACAGAGAATTCGGGCATGCCCCTCACCTGTTTTGTTCAGCTGCATTTCCTCATCTGGTATTTCCCCGGTCTGTGCAAGATAATCGGACACAATCAGTTTCACTGGCTGAGAAAGCGGAAAGTTTCTTTGTTCCCGGCTTATTCTTTTTGCTGCTTCATCCATGGCTGCAATCAATGATTCTTCTGTTAATGACAACTTCAGAATATAATCCGCCGCCCCCTGCTTCATCGCCTCTTTTACCAATTCAAATTCACTGTAACTGCTCAATACAACAATCCCTATAGGCCATTTTCGTTTTCTAATCTCCTGTATCAGCTGAATTCCATCCATTTCCGGCATCTTGATATCTGTAATAACAATATCTGGCTGCAGCAGTTCAATCTCCTTCAGTGCACTTTTTCCATTTCCGGCACTCCCCACATATTCATAATCTCCCGAAGCCTGCTCCAATATTGTCTGAATTCCTACTCGGATAATAAATTCATCATCCACTACCAACACTTTCATCCCGCAAACATTCCCCCTTACTGTGTTTCGGCATAATAATACGCACTTTGGTATATTTTCCTTTTAAGCTTTCCACATGTACACCATACTCCGAACCATAAATCAACCGAATTCTGGAATGAACATTAGCAAGTCCAATATGCCCCTGTCGTTCCCCTTTCGAACGTTTCAGTACATTTTCCAAAACTGTCTCATCCATTCCTACGCCGTTATCTTCTACTGTTATTTTTAAATTTCCCGGCTCTTCTGCAATTATGATCTTAATTTCTCCTTCCCCATCTTTTGGCGCAATTCCATGAAACACTGCATTTTCCACTACTGGCTGCAAAATAAATCGTGGTACATAACAAGAAAGAAGCTGCTGGTTTTTACATATCAGGTTCATTTGAATTTTTCCCTGGTAACGTATCTTCTGTATATTCAGATAATGTCCCAAAATGTCCAGCTCCTCATCAAGTGTCACAAACTCATCCATCTTGCTGTAAGATGCCTGCAGTACAATTCCAAGAGAATTTACCATTGATTCTATTCCTTTTGCCCGTTGGAATACTGCCATCCATTTTATTGAGCTTAGTGTGTTATACAAAAAATGCGGATTAATCTGCATTTGAAGCATCGACAATTCCAGACGTCTTTTTTCCTTTTCTTTTCTGCGGTTTTCTTCAATCATCTTTTTTATATCATTTTCCATCTTATAAAGATTTTGATACAGCAATTCAAATTTTTTACCTCCAGGCCCAATATCGTGTCTGTAATCAAAATTTCCTTCTGCAATATATTGAATTTTTTTAATCACCTCTTCGATGGGCCGCGTAAAGCTGCTGGAGAAAATCAGAGAAAGCGCAAAAGACAAAACAATCAAAACTACCGCCAGTGCTCCTACCATATACAAAAAATGACTTGCCTCACGAACAACTTTTTCCAATTCAATTACCCGCACCAGACTTAATTCAGTAATATCAGACTGCCTATATACGATCAATTTGCCGTCCGCCATCTCCGTCCTTGTCTGTTTTGCATCAGACATATGAATAGGAAAATCTACAAGATCGCATATATTGACCGCATTTTCTGCCGTACCATTAATGCAATCCTGATCATCCGAATAAACAATCTGTCCATTTTCATCTACAAGATAAATCTGCGTGTTGGGATCCAGTGTATACTGGTACTCCTCTCCGAAAAAAAGACTGGGGCTGACGAACACCACCATATCACCCAGAATTTCAAGATCTCCCGATCTGCATATCTTCTTATATATTGGCACAATATACTCAGTAGGGGCCGCTATCCACACATGAGGAACCCTCGTATAATTCTCCTGCATTTTCCACCAGCAGACAGCACCTGAAGTTTCCATACTGTTCTTAAACCATTCCGTATTTTCATAATCATTCCGGTCGATCAGATACGATTCAAATCCCTTCCGTATTTTCAATCCGTTATTTCCCTCTATATGAAGTACACTGACATATTTTTCAATCGGCTGCAGGTAATTATCCAGCTTTGCATAAAAACGTTCGCTAACCTCGTTCAACTTATTTTGCGGCTCCTGATTTTCCTGCATAAGAGTATGGAGGTCTTCATCTGTCGATACCTGGATAATCAGATTTTCCAATAATGTTAAATTCGAGTCTACCAGTTGAAGCTGATTCTCCAGAAAAAGCTTCTGATCGTTTTGTACTCTGTCATATATCGTCTTGTGCATTACAAAGTAAAAAACGATTCCAAGAAAAAGCAGAATTACTGTAGAAGTAATAAAAAAATATGCAAATAATTCTTTTTTCAGCGACCACCATCTCATATCCCCACCACACCATCTGATAATTATTGTTGTGATTTTATTTTTACTAAAAGTATATCATATAGTCGCCAAAATGATAAGACGATTACCGCATCCACCCTGCATTTTTCTTCATTTTTCACAGAATTGGCACCATAAACTTTCGACAACTTTCCCATAATGAGGAATTTCACAGAATTTTTCCTTTGCAGAACATACCATACATGCTATACTATCTCCATAAACCCAAAATCAGAAATCCCTGAAGGAGGAATCGTATTATGAAATGCCCTGTATGTAAAGATGTTACCCTGCTGATGTCAGAAAAACACGGCATTGAAATTGACTATTGCCCTGAATGCCGCGGCATCTGGCTGGACCGGGGCGAGCTGGATAAGATCGTCCAGAGAGCCCAAAAAGATTTGTCTGATGATGACGATGACCGAAGCAGCCGATGGGATTATGACCGGGATGACCGAAAAAGCAAAGACCGGGACTACGATCGGAATTATGACCGCAGCTATGATCACGGCTATGACCGGGATTACGACCGGAATTATCGCCAGAAGCCGAAAAAGAGAAAAAGTGCCATGTTAGGCGATCTTCTTGAAATCTTTGGAGGCGAAGATTAAGGGAGGCTGCCAGTCCCTCTGGCGCTCCGTCCGTCCCATTCCCCAAACCGATTATTTCTTTGAAAACCAGTGGAAAGCGTATCGGGAGCGTTATTTCCTGTAACACAAAAAACGGCCGTTTGGGGCAGCTCTCATAAAACAGCATAAGATTGTTTTCGGGAAACGGCGTGGCTTCGGCTATGCCGTTTCTCCGTTTTGTATAAATGAGTTTACAAAAGCGAACATGAAAAGCGAGGAAAAATATCGTTTACAAATTTATGCTTATAGTTAAGGAGGCGCAATAAATGGAATGGTTGAAAAAACTAAGTGATGCAATAGATTACATAGAAAGCAATTTGGATAGTGATTTGTCTTATGAAGAAGCTGCTCGAATTGCCTGTTGCTCGGTTTTCTATTTTCAGCGAATATTTTCTTATGTAGCAGGTATTTCGTTGTCGGAATATATCCGGCGCAGGAGAATGACACAAGCCGGTTTTGAATTACAGCGAACCGATGCCAAAGTGATAGACATCGCTTTGAAATATGGGTATACTTCCCCAACATCATTTAATCGTGCTTTTCAGAGCGTACATAACATTTCTCCAGCCGCAGCAAAAAACATGGGAAGTACGCTAAACGCTTATCCGGCAATTCATTTTTCAGTTCAAGTTACAGGAGGAAATGCTATGCCATATCACATTGCAGACAAACAAGCTATGAGGATTGTAGGGATTCGTATTCCGTTGTCTACAAACATGGAAGAAAATCAGAAAAATATTCCTCCATTTTGGCAATCTGTTTTAAGCAGCAATCTATTTTCTGAAATATGCAGTTTATCAAATCAATCCCCGCAGGGGATATTGGGCATAAGTGTATATGAAAATCCCAAAAGTTTTTTCTATTACATCGCAGTTGCTACGGATGCGCCTGTTCCCAATGGTATGTTCGCATTTGAAATACCAGCGGCTACATGGGCTGTATTTGAAAATAACGGTTGTTTCAAAGAGAATGTGCAAAGTATTTTTAGAAGGTTTTATACGGAGTGGCTGCCATTTTCGGGCTATGAATATGCCGGCCTTCCGGACATAGAAGTGTATCCCGTTTGTGAGGAAACACCTGTCAGTGGACATTCAGAAGTATGGATTGCTATAAGGAAAGAAAAGGAGAACAACTCATGTACCACTTGCGGTTAAAAGGCGATCATTATCAAATGGGGGTTAAGCGGGGAAAGATTTTTCAGAAGTGCCAAATGTCTTTTCCATTACACCTCGATAAGTTCCAGCTTGAACATGGAAAACAAAGCGAAAAAATACTAAAAGACTATTTCCCAGAGGTTTGTGCAGAAATAAAAGGCGTGAGCGATACCATAGGTGCAGATTACAATACATTTGTTTCGTGGATGTTATGTATGGGCTGCTGCATGTATAACTTGGAAGAAAATATCCCTGTTGAGATTAGAGGGTGTACTGCATTTGCCTATTCTAAAGAGGGACAAGTGATTTATGGCAGAAACAACGATTTGCCGCCGTATTTGAGAAATGGGAGCAAAAGTGAAATATATGCTCCATTAAACGGAAATAGATTTAATCTTACGACTTCCTCTTTCATCAATGGTGAAGAAGGTCTAAATGAATATGGTTTGGCTGTTGCTATGACTTTTGTAATGACAAACCTTGACAAAATACAGGCAGGTTTTAATTCTTGCTTTATTGTACGATATTTGCTTGAAAAAGCAGATACCGCACAACACGCAATCTCTTTACTTATGGAATTGCCGATAGCTTCTAACTGCAATATTTTAGTTGCAGACAAGGCCGGGAAAATGGCAGTTGTAGAATGTACGCCTACCGCAAAGAGGATACGGAAAGCAATTTGCTCTAATAAAGGCAAAATCGTATGCACCGTTAATAGTTTTACTTCCGATGAAATGAAGCCCTTTGATATGGCGAACGGAGATGATTATTTCTCCGATAGGCGATACCAAACGGTTATAGATAGTTTTTCAACTCATATTCAAGACAGCTATATTGAAACGACAAAACAGCTTCTAAAAGGCGATTATGGGTTTATGTGTCAATATGACGCCTCTAATTTTGAAACGGTTTGGAGTTCCATATTCGATTTGAAAACGCTCATGATATATCGTGCAGAAGGTGATCCGAGAAAAAAGAAGTTCAGGGTAGATAACCGGCTGCACAGTATAGTGAAAGGACGTTAAATAAATCTGTCCGGGGTTTCAAGGCCGGATGCTATATCAATCCACTGCTGGTGCAGTGTGCCAACGCTGTTGTTACCAGCAAAAAGCATCCTGAGATTCGCAACCGTTATCTCCGTATCGAAAAGCATCGCGGTCACAAGAAAGCAATCATTGCCGTAGCAAGAATGCTTCTGACTGCATGATACCATGACTTCTCCGAAGCCATGGCATCCCTCCAGGGGATGCGCATGGTTCGCCAGGGTATTTGTCTCGCTTTGCTCGACGCGAACCGGCGCTGGTATAATGTCTGCTTCGCAGATATTATACCACATGCTGAAGAATCATGAAAACTATAATGCGGAACTTTACCGGGAATCCGATCTTCCTTCTTTTGACCGTGAGATCACGGTAGAACAGGCAATCGTCATCGCAAGAAATCAAGGTTATAAGATCAAGTCAGCTATCGCATAACCAGGGCAGGTAATCATCCAGATATTCGGGATGTTCCAGGAAAGCACTTCCCGGCATGTCCGCCAGGATATATTTCAGGTACTTCATTGGAACAAGACCATTTGCTTTGGCAGTCTCAACCAGTGTATAGATCCCCGCACTTGCATCGGCCCCTTTCGGACTTCCTGCAAACAGCCAGTTCTTTCTTCCGATCACGAATGGACGGATGCAGTTTTCTGCAAGGGAATTACTGATTGAGCAATGCCCATCTTCCAGATAATTGAAGAATTCCTGACGGTTACTTAATGCATAATGGAACGCTTTGGAAAGTTTTGATTTTGGCAGTTCGGAAGCAGCACTTTTCTCTGCCCACGCCCAAAAAGCCTCGAGAAGCGGTTTCTCGCGGATAAGACGTTCTTTTTTCTTTTGCTCAAGAGAAAGACCCTCCAGTTCGGCCTCTATATCAAAAAGTTTATTCAGCCGGAGGATTGCTTCTGCGGGTTTGGATGCTTCAGGGGTATGGACATCCTTAGGGAGCGCATCTACAAAAGCCCGGCGCAGATGTGTATAGCACAGGCACCGCTTTACTTCGGAAAGCCCATTGTATCCGGAATAAGCATCTGTGTGGATGTAACCATCATATCCTTTCAGGAATGCTTCCGGATATTTTCCTCCCCGTCCTGGCTGGTACTCAAAATACCGGATAGGATTTTGGGCACCCTTAATGCTGCAGTAAACCCACATATAAGAATCGGAAGTATTCTTCCGCCCAGGTTCTTTCAATACCTGTACATGGGTTTCATCGATATGCAGATATCCCTGTTTCAGAAGTTCCTTCCTGAGACGATGAACGATATGCTGGAGCCAGTCCCGGTAGACGACCAGGAGCCAGTTTGACATGGTCGCCCTGCTTAAACGCAATCCCAGAGCTTCCCACTCTTTTTCCTGACGGTACAGTGGAATGCCTAATTCAAACTTCTGATGGATGAGCCATGCAAGTGTAGACGCAGACGCCAGGGAATGCATAACAGGAGGATAGGGCACTGGGGCTTTCTCCATATAGGGAGTTCCTTTTTTACGGCAGGATCTGCATTCATAAGTTTCACGGTAATGGTCAATCACCTTCAGCTTTGCGGGAATAAACTGTACCTCCGTACGGACAAACTCCTCCCCGACTTTTACCATGGTACTTCCACATTTTTCGCAGATCTGTTCATTTTCATCCATAGCATGGAGTACCTTGCTGTGGGGAATGTTTTTGACCAGTTCCTCCCGCTGGCCGGCATACTTCCTTTTACGGAGATGTTTTTCCACTTCAACAAGATCCGGTTCGGGTGAATCGGGATCAGCACAGGATTCGATCTCATCAAAAAGAGACATCTGCCCCTCTATTTCGAGAGTAGATGTCTTCTCAGATTTTGTTCCATAAAGTTTTCGGGTCAGGAAATCAACCTACTCTTTCAGGAGCCGGATCTGCTGTTCCAGTTCTTTGATCTGATTTTTGTACTCCTGTTCCGTGTTTTGCATGGTCTGAAAATCCTTCCGTATCAATGCTTTCATTGTACCATAAAACGGTCAGATTTCCCAGCATTTTTAAGGATTTTCAGAGTTTCTCTGACTTGTGCGGAAGCCATTTTGGGACAGCTTTTGGCTGTTCCGGATTCAAGCCTTCCAGAAGCCAGCGGAGCTGCTGCTCCGATATCTGTTTTGCTTCTTCGCCGGTCCGAGGCCATTGGAGGTGCCCGTTTTCATACCGTTTGTATAAAAGGCAGAAGCCGTCTCCTTCGTAGTGGACCGCTTTGATCCGGTCAGCCCGCTTTCCGCAGAATAGGAACAAAGAATTGCTGTATGGGTCCAGTTTGAAGTTATACTGGATGATATCAAGCAGCCCATTCAGCTGCTTCCTCATATCGGTGTAGCCGCATCGGATATAGATTTTCTCCACATGGGAGATATCCCCTAGCATGACCGCACCGCTTTCAGGATTGCAGTCTGAATATTCTGGCGCTACAGTACCGTGATTCCGGAAAACTGAGTACCGACGTTCCGAACGTGGATACCGGCGTTGATTGGCTTGTCTACCTTGCTCAGCATTCTCAACAATGTCAAGCTCAGAGCCACTTTGTGGTGCGAAGCAGGCTTGACATTGTTGAGAATACTGAGATAATGGCAGGCCCCAATCAAGCATTTTATTGCGGTACTCTCCGACCGGACTATCGTCCATTTAGGACCGGAATATTCAGCAGTCAGCAGCTCACAGGAAGTATCTGCAAAAACTTCAACCGTTACGGTTCCGATATGGAGTACCGCTGCAGGATCCGAACGGCCAGCATGTTTAATGGGAAGAGAAATTTCTGCAAACTCTGAGGCCGGATCTGGCAAAAGTGTAGTCTGGTCTGCGGGTGGATAAACTCCGTAACTCTTACGGGGCAGATCCTCCAGGGCGAGTTTTCGGATCTTTGCGATCCAGTAGTAATAACTTTTTAAAGAAATGTTATGCTGTTCACACCATGCCTGGTTCGTCAGCCCAGAGGCTCTGCATTGCCGGATCACATCCAGCCAGTATTGAAGTTTTACCTGCTTATTAGGTGTTAAAGAAGAAATGTCCATGAGTTCACTCCCTTTGCAAATAGCCACTTTTTGCGGACGGCGGGGACATATTCGACGGACAGCCAGGAACACGCCCCGGACACTAACTATTATGCCGCGAAAGGTTCTTTACATGAGTAGCACATGATAGGCTTATCTGCCTGGCAAACCCGCCACTGGCGCGTGTTTGTCGACTTTGCCAGAATATCATGTGCGATGGAGGCTCATGTCAAGAACACCGTGGAATAATTGTTAGTGTCTGTCTGTTAATGCTCTCCTGGGCTGTCATGATCTCGCTCTGTCATGCTGTCATGAGCTTGCCAGGAGATCTGTCACGGATTGT
>PPYE01338019.1_pt1 | contig 48203 bp, 49 predicted proteins | sample 1559881 | NCBI WGS metagenome assembly PPYE01 (sample SAMN08240022, study PRJNA423297) | Human gut metagenome, whole genome shotgun sequencing project.
GGTTCCCACCACTATTTGGTGTACACCACTTTGTCGAATACATCAGATTATGACCAGACGGCTCTCGCTGGACGCTTACATACCACCCGCGACACTCCCATCAGTAAATTCACCATCGGCAGTGGCTGTATCAGTGACATCTCCAATTTTTTGCATGACAAACCCTCAGAAATTAATCCGATAATAATTAAAAATACAATTACGAGTAGCTGAATAACAGAATGGTGAATGGCGGGGCTATTTTTGCCATCGTGCATTCAAGTATTTTATTTCCCCAGGTAGAAAGGGGTTCACCGCAATAGGTCTGTCCGCAACTGGCCTGAACATAAGTAGTCTCACCGGCATTAATTCGCCAGCCCCAGGGCCAGTCGTCACCATTCAGTGCCTCACCACAGACAGAACAACCACACCGCGCCTGTCTGAACTCGGTGATGGTGATGTCGTAGCCCAGCGCTTTAGCCACCTGAATGTAATAGTCCTTTGACAGACAGCCCTGTCCGATAAGCTTCGCCACAACAGCATTGCGCCGTTTCTGGATGGTCTGTATCTCACCAATGGAGCAGTCATCCGGAAGCCCCATCGTCGCTTCCCACTCAGGAAGCAGGGCCAGCGCTGTTGCCGGGAAAGCCCCGGAAAGGAGCGATAACGCACTGGCATCACTTCGCTGATATGTCCAGGCCAGCGCCGCGAGAACACGTGACTGTGTGCTGTCAGGATGGCGTGGCCATACGCGGCCGGTCGGCAGTAGCGCCTGCATCGCTGAGGCATAATCATCTGTGCTGTATCGGCTGATCATGATAGTGTCACCGTCCCCAGTTGCGGTAGTTCGCCCAGCGCCAGAGGAATATTGCCGGTCGGAGACGTCATGATAAAACCTTCTGTGCCCGGAACTGCCGCGATAGCCGTATTTAAATCCGACAGATAAATGACGCCCCTACCATCTGGTGTGCCATTTTCAAAAAAAACCGTGTCGATCGCGACACTGATAAAGGGTGTCAAATCCGTACCCGCTTCAGTAATGCCACTGAGAACGAAGTCGATCACTTTAGGAACCGGGGAGGCAAGCCAGGTCAGACAGGTTACTGGCTGCAGGGAATAAATGGCATCAGCGACACGCAACTGATCGCCGGTGGCCTTTGCGTAATACCCCCATGGCTCATACTGCGAGACGCCATCCGTTCCGGTGGGGAATCCGTGGTTGCTCCGGTCGCTGCCGTCACACATGATGTAGACGCCCTCACTCCCTGCCCCCATCAGTCGTGGCGCACTCCATGCCCGTGTCACGCCTTCTACGCTCAGCGCCCAGTTTTCAAAATCTGTGTTATTACCGCCCTGAGGCGTGTTCTGATACGCCTTCAACATCCGGGACTGTAGTGGCGGATCCTGTTCGATATTTGCCCCGCTGGTCGCCGGCGCGGTAAAGGTGCCGGTGCTCTGGATGCCGGTAAACGCCTGATCCAGCGTGACGACAGTTCCTGAGACGGCGTTGCCGTTCAGTCCACCTCCGGTCGGATCCTTACTGGCATCAGGCAAAATGGCCGTCACGGAACATGTCCCGGTACCATCATCGCCAATCGTGACCATCGTATCGGTTGAATACTGATACCCGTCTGCCCGGTTGAGTTTTGCACCAGATGAAATCTCCGCACCCGGTGTGCCGGTAAAAATGCATGACGGGCAGGTTGCCGCCGCAGCGGGTTTACGGTAAACGGTTTTCAGCGCTGCCCAGCCTTCCAGATATTCATCGGTGGAGGTGAAAGGCGTTGACTGCTGCGCGATATAATCCAGATAGCCATAATGCATATAAGCCATGCCGGCCTGTACATTACCCATAATCCCCAGGTTCGAAAAACGCAGTAATCCACCTGTCTCCGGGAGTTCTGAAAGGATATCGCCTTTAACCTGTTGTCTGAGTTGCGTCAGGGTGGGATGTTTATACGGCATTGCTCATTTCACTCCATGCCCAGTCAAAAGAAATACTGCGTGTCGTCCCGTCCGGGCGCGTCAGCACAACCATCAGGATCAGCGTACGGGGATAGATAATGCGGGTGGAAACGGATACCTGAGCCACGATACTGTCATCCATCAGCCACTGCAGCGCCTCCTGCGCATAATCCTCAGCCCTGCCGGCGACCTCCCAGGACAGTTCCCGCCGGTACAGCAGCCACAGGCGGGAACCAATGTCATAATCCTGCCCGGCATCCCCCCACCACCCGCGACGGTCAGTCCCGTCAAAATCATCATCCGCGCGCGCCAGCCGGTCGCTGAACAGGCTGATGTAAACCGCTGTATCGAGATCGTCGCCGTCGGCCAGATCGCCGTTTTGTGCAACCCAGTCACCTGCGCTGCCGGCAACAATCCAGTACGTACGGATATCACTCATCCGGTACCTCCTGAGCTTTTTCAACCAGCGTGGAGGGTGTTTCGCTCGTCAGCGTACTGTTACCGCCCTGCACATCTTTCAGCTGATGCGTATGCTGGTTGTACGCTTCCCGCAAATCTTTCAGGGATTTGGTATTGCTCCCGCAGTTATCAATAATGTCACCGGTGCATTTCAGAAGCGGCGTTTTCGCCAGAACCGATTCGCTGGCCGTAATGGTGGCCGTCGTCACATTTGTGATATCAACCGGCTGGTTCGCGGCATCGATGGTGATACCTGTTTCCGTCAGTCTGACAAACTGCCCCCACTGGCTGTAGATAATGGTTTCACCGGGATTCAGGCCGGACTGGCGATATTGCTGATGGTTTGTGGCAATAATGATGCCACTGGAGCGGTCGCCCCCCAGGCAGGCGACAACCACATCCGATCCCACAGGCGGTCCGGACGAAAATCCGAACTCGGCCATCCGGGGGGTATCGCTGCGGATCTCCAGCGGTGACTGAACCTGCAGTTTCTGAATGGTACCGCTGTCGCTGCCACCCGTGACCCGCCCGACACTGATGGTCATCTGAACCCGGCGCAGCAGTTGCTGAAAAAAAGAATGCATACTCACTGATTCAGCTCCCGTATTTCCTGGTAGAACTGATACGGCTCAACCGTGAACGCTTCCGGTGGCATCAGGATCAGTTCTGCCGTCGTGCCACGGTCGTCACGGGTGAACGTCACCTGTGATAACAACCAGTTCATATCCGTGAGATTAAACCGGGGGATACTGACGGGAATAAGCGTGTTGATATCCCATAGTTTTCCGGAAGCATCCCGCCAGGAATCAACCAGCACCCGGAGTTGCTTTGAACGGCCATAGCGCCGGTTCATTTCCCAGTTGATGTACTGCTGCGCCACGCCGTTCGCTATCATCGTACTTTCAATGATGATAATTTTTTTACGGTAGCGCATTTTTTCCGGATCCTGTGCGCTGGCCAGAAACGTTCCACCGTAACTGACTGACGAACTGACCTCTGCCACCGGAGATATCGACATCGAGAGACCGGAATAATCAGAAAACCGTTGATCGCGGGATGACTGGTATTCCGCTTCCTGGATGTTTTCCCCCTGGGTAACACCGCTGACAGCAACAATTACAAGTGACATTTTCTTCTGATTCCCTATCTCACGAAAACTTTGACTCTAAACTTTTCGTCAGTAACTAATCATTTCTTGTCGGTAAATTTGAACTCATGCCCCTAAAAAGACGTCCATTTCACTTGTTGAAAAAACAGCCAACCGTATGGAGTTTGAAGAATTATCATTATTTATCATGCAAATACAAAGCACTCCATATCACTTAGAATACTGCATCTAGTTGAGTAAAAGTGTTGACCTCTTCAGACATTTAATCAATACTCATTATAAGTTCCAAAAAGTGGAAAATATTTATGATTTTTACTAGAATGAAGTTTACAAATCTCTGCGCCTTCACTGATGCTGAGCTCAACCTTTCATATCCTCGCCAATTAACCAACTCTCCTTTAGAAGGTGAGTTCTTGCATGGCCGCCCCAAGTTTTATTTTAGGAAGGTCTGCCTAGTGACTGGTGCAAATGCCTCTGGTAAAACTTCACTTGGCAGAATGATATGGGGCATGCAAAGTTTTTTGTTTTACAAGACTTTACGTTACGACACGTTCCCGATAAATGATAAATCTAAGTATGCTTCCTTTGAAGCAGATTTTGTTACTGATGATTTCCATCATCATCGTATTTTTGTAAAATTTAAGGAAGAAAAAGCAGGAACACACACAATTAATGAAGTTAAGTACTCTTCAGTTTTTATAGGTGAAAATGACACCTGTAGTAAAACCACTAAAAAACTTGATAAGATTTTCTTAGACCCCGAAAATACCAAGAAAAATAGTTATTTCTTTAGTATTGCGATGGATGGTTACCCAGCGTCAATTGAGTTCTTCAAAAAATACGAATTCAACACAGGCTGGTATTACCTTTTATCTGAGACAAAAGAAACCACAGATGAATTATCTGAAATAAATAAAGATACACTTGAGTTAATAATTAAAACATTTGACCCCAGCATCAAATCCGTTTCAGAACTCAAGGAAGTACAAGAATTAGATGGTAAAAAGGAAGAAATAGTATCTGGATACTCTATAAGATTTTATAATAACGACAATGTCATTGTGACTAAATCTGGAGAAGTGGCTAATTACAATAGACTATCCAGAGGAACGTTTGACGCTGTCAAGTTATCACTCTTCGTCAGTGCCATACAATCTGACTATATGGACTGTGTAAGCGATGGCAATTATACAGGCATGGTATACTTTCTTGATGAACGAATGGCTTATGTACACTCTGAACTCGAAAGAGCAATAATAACACTTATTATATCTAAATTACCTTATAACAGTCAGTTTTTCTACACAACCCATAATTGTGATATTTTTAAACTTGACCTACCAATACACTCATTTATTTTCCTTAAAAAGGAAAATGATAGAACCACGTTCGTAGATGCGAGTGCAACTTTAAAGAAAAATGACAGGAATTTATCACGATATGTTGAAAATGACATATTTGGAGTGCTTCCTGACCTTTCACTTATAGAGGCACTGATTTAATGTCAAAAATCCCAAACACTCGGATTATTTTTGTTGAAGGCGATACGGAAGTATCACTATTCAATAATCTTAAAAAAAATGGTACTATTCAGGCCAAGAAAATTGTCAAAAAAAATCTTTGGAACGAGTGCATAAAAAAATATTCCGTAGTCATTCCTAAAAACTGCGATATAATTGTGGTCTTTGATATAGATGTCATTACTCAAGTAGATCGCTTTATTCAAAACATTAAATTCTTAAAAAGTAGAAAGCACACTATCATCTTGATGCAGCAAACAAATAACTTTGAAGAGGAAATTGCGCACTGTTGCTCACTAACACCTAAAAAGTTATTCGCGAAATTTTGTAAAACAAAATCACCAAACGCAGATGATTTTAAAAGAGATTTCATTGCATGTACTAATCAACTGGATAAACTTACTACTATTGGTTGGGATAAAGATAAATGGTTCGTAAGAATCTTGCACCCATGTATAAACTCATTACACCCTTATCAATCAACTTATAATAATTATTTTTAAATAGCATATCAAAATAATACTAAGCCAGCCTTGGCTGAAATTCTTGTCGAGATGGCGAAGGCTGGTTTTTTGATTTTTCTATATTTCACACTCTTGGTTGCACCTAGACTATGAATCACCCGCAGAGCGGTTCAATAAGTGTGTTGCATCCATCGTTTGAGCTCACAGCACGAAGCAGACTATTGTGTAAAGCCGAAAGCAATTTTGAGCAAAAAACGGACTATAGATTATAAGAAAAAACGGAGTATCTCGTTTCTGTAATCATTTTTTATTTCAGAAAGAGAGAGCATTGCAACTCGATTAATGCTATTTTTTATGATCAAAGTCAAAAGAAACCCACTCTGAATCCTTTTCATTTTTCATTTTATATTCAAGCTCTTGTGCGGCAGCCAACTCTCCAAGAGTTCCTTTTAAAGGCTCGTTATCATTCAGATATTTTACCAAACTTCTTTCAGCATCGGAGCATGCCTCATTTAATTTAAAAAAACGAAAAGGAATTAAATTTAAATTAATTAGCTGTTCTGTCGACAGTGCATTACTAATTGCACCGGAAAAATATTTCAGATCCGTATCAAGAGATTTGGATAAAGAGAAACACTTTGTGATTTTTTTTGCAGCTTCAACATCACTTTTTGCTATAAGAAGTATAACATCTTGAGAAACAGAGAATTTCGACATGTCATTTTTTTTGATAAAATCAATTCTCAAACGTTCCATCTGAGTACTATCTTCTGGATGAGATTTAATGTGTTCATTGAAACCATTCAAAAACAAATATGACATTTTGGCATTTAAGGCAAGTTCTTTAATGCTATTCCCAATTGATTGAACAGCAACCATAGCTGCATCATTATCAATCTTTTGTATTCTTTCATTTGCATTATAAGTAAAAAATGCGGCTAAAACAGAAACTAGCAAAGCGAATACAGAAATAATATCTGAGGTTTTTATGTCAAATTTAACATCATTATCCATATACAACTCCATGTGATTACATAATGTATGAGAATTTATATTAACTTAATATATTCTGATTATCTGTTTTGTTTTTGTTGTGTTGTTATAAGCCGTATCCAGTGCTACGGTCATTTCAGTAGCGTCAGCCCGAAATCTTTCTAAAGACCGTGCAGGTAGGGTAGAAAATATCTAGCATGGTGTCCCCCCCCCAACCTTCTGATTTTTAGGCTGCCTCGAATGAAACTGCACGTAAAACTAAGGTTAGACCTACAGCCAGAGTATCAGATCAATCAGAACGATTCCTTTAAACTTTGTTGGCCATTTTGTTGGTTAGGATTGGTGTTGGGTGTTCGCTAAGCATTGGGCACTCAGACAAAAACGAATTCCACTACCCCCTGAAACCCTCTGGGATTCGTGTGTCAACTTCAGAAATGGCGTTGATGTCACGCAGCTGCCCGCCAGTCCCCAGGCGGATAATTAGTTCGTCCCATTTTTCACGCAGCTTTGACGGACTCAGGACATTGCGACACCAGAACGGATCATTCTGAATACGTTTGAACAGGTCACAAATCTGGCGATGGCTGCGGCCCTCAACAGTTCGCATCAGTCGGATCTCATTTGCCCACGAATTCCAGTTTGGGTCTTTAGGTCGAGTTAACTCGCCATCGCTCTCTGCTGCTTGCTCGTACAGTTTTCTTATACGAGAGAAAATCCATTCTGCGCACTTGTGGTCTTCCGGTTCGCCCCATTTACCTTTCGATGGCTGGTTACCTTTTGGCTCGTGATTTTCATCATCACTGACCCCACCATCATTTTCCGACAATGAGATCTTTTTAACTGATGGATCAGTATTTGAATTTACTGATGGATCCCCGCCAGATTCTGACGGGTGAAAACCGGATTTATTACCGGAATTTGACCCGTCAAAATTTGACCCATCAGATTCTGAACCATCAGATTTTGACGGGTCAGATTCTGGACGTTGAAAGTTCGCAGCTGCAGCGAGCTTTGCAATGTTCAATTGATAAATATTTGAAGCGTTACGGTTCCCCTGACGACGTTGTTTACGGGTTATCCAACCCTCTTTTTCAAGCTGAGCTATTGCTGTTCGTACAGTGCTGACGCCTGCACCAGTTTGCCGGGCAATAGTCTCAATAGAAGGCCAACTAATCCCCTCATCGCTGCTGAAATCAGCCAGCCTGGCCATGATGGCCACACTGGATATCTTCATGCCCGATGCCGCACAACCATCCCAAACATAGCCGCTTAATTTATTACTCACAGCGCTACCTTCTTAAATTTTAAGTCAAACATTCTGCGGCCTGTCTCGCATACGTCCCGATAACCTTCATAGCGATACATAACCCGATATTTGGAGACTCTCATTACCGTCACCATGCGCCCACGTTCGTTGCGGTATTTCATCCCTGGAATTAGCTCACCACTGCGATCTGCAGGTTCTGCCGGTAACTGGTGCTTCATCGCATTTTTCATGCGTTCGATTAATTCCTGGGCACTACGCATAGCTACCTCCGGTTACGCGGCACTCGGCGCTGTTTGATTGAACTGAATAGTTAATCCGCATGCGATTGCTATGGCTTCAATCGCCTCTATCCCCTCTTTTCGAATTACCTGTACAGGTTTTCCAGTCAGCACCGCGCTGGTCGCTTCAATACACTCCTTGTTCGCAATGGCCACCAGATTATGTGTGTCATGTTGTCCTGCCTGCTCGGCTTCTATCGCTGCACGAATAGCGGGAGCCAGCATAGCGGCCTGGCGGTTATAGTTCGGCGTGTCGTTTCGAAATGCGCGCTGGATAATCTGCGTATTGTTGTGCAGCCGACGGGCAAATTCTTCCGGGCTTGTGATTTCAGACAGGCTTTCCAGCAGGTCACCAAAGTGATGTTCCGTTATCAGCGGGACGATTTTTTTCCATCCGCCCTTCTTCCCGTCTTTTAACGCCCACTCCTCCAGCTCAATTGCCAGCAATTTAATCTCGTTGAGTTTCATCAGTCAGACTCCCTCTGAGTTACAGGGGTATTTTGTTTTCCACGGCGTTTCTCTTTGTGAATGTCATAGATGACCTTGTCGTAAACAAGGACACCATTAGATGCTTCTGCGAGGCGCTGCGCGCAGCGTTCCGGAACAAGTTCTTTCCATTGGCTTACGACTGAAGGATCAACACCAACAATTGCAGCGATGACGTCCAATCCTGCATATAGCGGCATGCATGAAGACATTCCGTTCATGGCCGTTGCTCTGGCTGATGGCGTAATCAGTGCGGAGATAGCGCCGTGACAGAAGATATGACTGGCAATGAGGCTCTGGTGCGCGCCCTGCACGTCTGCGATGACGGATGTGACTGGACTGCCTGGCATGTATGGCGAATGAAAGAGCGCAGACGGATAAGTGAGCATATTTTTACTCTGCCACCAGCGCGCCAGCTCGTTATGCCGCCGAGCATCAAACCCAAGAAAAAACGGCGACAAAAAAGAAAGGCAAAACCTACTACTGATTTTTGATTATCAATCTTCGCCAGCTGTTTCACGTACCGTAATGGCTGGCTATCGAGGTAAAAGTGAAACTGGTAACACTCGAACGCTGGGCAGAATTGAGATACGAAGTGCCACCTCCGATAGGAACGTTAAGACGTTGGGCACGGAATGGGAACATCTACCCGCCGCCAGAAAAGGAAGGCACGAAGTATCGCGTCAGGCCGGATGCCATTTTCATCAGACCCAATAAGTACTGTAAAACCATTAACACCAACCAAAGCAGACACCCGTTAAAAGGGCGATTAGTGGAGAGGATTATCAATGGCGAGGCCGGACAAGTATGACGCAAACTTGCCTAAAAATCTGACCTATCGCAAAGCCAGGAAAACCTATTCCTGGCGTAATCCTCTTGATGGTAAAGAAATTTCATTGGGTAAAATATCACGCAGGGATGCGATCGCCCAGGCCATCGAAGCAAATCATTACATCGAGAAGAATTACACTCCAATAGCTCTACTTGAACAGTTAAAAGGCGTTAACGAATACACCATGAAAAACTGGCTGGATCGCTATGAAGTGATCCTCCAGCGTCGAAAACTGGCAGTGAATACCTATAAGGTCCGTTCTGGGCAACTGGCGACAATTGGCGAACATTTCGGAGAGACCATACTCACAGCTATCACCACCCGCGATATTGCTGAGTTTCTGGAACGTTGGATTGTTGAAGGCAAAGTCACAATGGCCGGCACCATGCGTTCTGTTCTTTCTGATGTTTTCAGGGAAGCTGTTGTTGAGGGACGCGTGGAGAATAATCCCGTAAGCCCTACTCGCGCACCAAAAATTGAAGTTCTGCGCGAACGGCTGGAATATGAAATGTTCGTGGCAGTACGTGCCGGCGCAGAACGCATGCCAGCATGGTTTGGCCTAGCGATGGATCTGGCGCTTGTCACTGGCCAGCGGCGTGAAGACGTCGCACGGATGCGTTTTACTGACATCAAAGATGAGCGCCTTTACATCGATCAACAGAAAACCGGAGCCTGTCTGGCCATCCCTCTTTCGCTAACCCTGAAAGAATCGGGTCTCAGACTGTCTACTGTAATCGACCGCTGTCGCCTGGTTAGTCGGTGCGATTATTTGATAAGTCCCGGGCCCCGCAAAAACAGCGAAGATGGCAGCATTAATCTTGATAGTCTGACGAAAGGATTTGTGAAATCCAGGAATTATTCAGGTCTGAAATTTTCAGAAAATCCACCTTCTTTTCATGAAATCAGAAGTCTTGCCGGAAGGATGTATGAGAAGGAGTTTGGAAAGGATTTTGCACAGAAACTACTTGGTCATAAGTCAGAGAAAATGACGGAGAAGTACCTGGATACCAGGAAAAAAGAGTACGTGATGATATGATTTTTTTCTGAGCAAATGAATTGTGATTGTTAAAAGTGGTGTGGTATAACGAAGGAACACCGAATATTAAGATTCGGACAAATTTCGGGCAATTTCGGACTTGATGTTGTAAGTAACTGAAATTAAAGCCCAATAAAAAGAGACCGAATACGATTCCTGTATTCGGTCCAGGGAAATGGCTCTTGGGAGAGAGCCGTGCGCTAAAAGTTGGCATTAATGCAGGCTAAGTTACCCTGCCATTTAAGAATAGATGACAGCGCCAGGTTTTCCAGTCCGCGACTAAAGTGGCCGGAAAAAAAGGACGTTTGTTACGCATCCAAACGCAAAAACCGCAAGTTCTCGTGTGAGATCCTTGCGGTTTTTTATTGGAAATCAGAGCGCTACATCTGACAATTAGCAGAGCTTTTCTGCACGCTCCACAAACGGTGCCAGGCTCATTTTTTCGCCCGGTTTCGCCGGATCATCAATCTGGATAATCTCGATCGGCTTTGCCGTGGTTTTTCCGCTCTCCATCTGCTGTCTGGCAACATCATTCAACGGGTATTGCACCAGCGTACTGGGATTGATGACATACAGCGCGTTACCCGGGCGGCAGGTCAGCATCACCTCTTCCCGATTAAACGCCCACTTATCTTTGCCAACCTCAAAACGGCTGACGGTAATGACCTGCGGCGCAGCCAGCGCGGCTCCGGAGCTTGCCAGGAGTAATAAAGAGATAATGATTTTTTTCATGCGTTTCGCCAGTCCATCAATCAGAAAGGTTCAAGGGTTGCGAACAGGCTGACAATTGCCAGCACAACGGCTCCTATACCCCATTCCAGCTTGGTCATCCAAATAAAATAGAGAGTCATGCCGCGGTTATCCTGCCGCATGCGTGGTACCAGAACATACCGATTCACCAGCGCAATCGCCACCATTAGCATGACCAGGGCACCTTTTAACAAAAGCAGTCGCCCGTAAGCCATGTGCCAGGGAACAGAAAAACCGACAATAAACAGCGCATTCATAATACCGGTAAGTAAAACACCGATAACGAAAAGATGCCCATAGCGTGAGAAGCGCATCATGGTGCTGATGGCCTGCTCTCGCCAGCGGCCATGCGCCATTCGCATACAGTAAAGTACGGGTAGCAGGCCACCGAACCAGGCGGCGGCGCATATCAGATGCAGGGCATGGTTAACCTGCTGGATTGCCCCAGTAATACCACTGTGCAGCGTCGCATGCCCGACGCCAGCCAGCAAAATAAACTGCGCAATCGTCAGCATTAACAGCCGTCGCGGCATGCTACGCGGTACGATAATAACCACCACCAGAGTGACCAGCGCGAGGATAATCTGCCATAACCAGACGCCGCCAAACTGCGTTTGCAACACCGCGCCCCATACATCTGTAGAGATAACATCCCGCCAGCCTGAGCCCATTAACCCACCCTGGATCGCCAGCATCAGCGTCGCGCTGATAAAGCTCCACGTTGCGGCATGCCGTTGCAGACGCAAAAAACGACGCATCATTAAACGACGAACCGAAACGGGAGCCAGCCATGCGCCGTAAAGCGCACAACCAAACACCAGCATCAAAGTGGTAAAATGGATAAACCGTAATGCAACCCAGGTAAATGCCAGCATCGGTTATTTCACGCTAAAGGTATATTGCCCCTTCGTCTTGTGACCATCCACGGAAACAACGTGCCAGTCGACCGTATATTTTCCTGCTTCAAGTGTTTGATCAAGCGGAACAATCAGCTGCGTTTTGTCCTGCTCACTGCGTGACGCCTTGCCCGTTTTGATCTGTTCTTTGTTGGGACCTGTCAGGGTTGCGCCGCTGAATCCCGGCTCTACGCCTTCAGAAAAATTCAGCGTCAACGCCTGAGGAGATGCCACAACCTCGGCATTAGCAGCCGGGCTTTGTTTTGTGAGGTGGGCATGCGCCAGGGCGGCGGGCGTTGCCAGCACGCTGGCGAGTACGATGAGAGCGCTGCGAAGCATAGATGCAGATGAAGCCATTTCAACTATTCCTTTTTGTTATGTCTAATCTATAGAGAATAACCTTCTACAATGATCGAGTCGAGAATCATCATTTCGGTCTTGCCATTAATGCACACTCTTAGTAACTTTGCGCGCCGAAAGACAGAGAAAAGGAGAAGCCCATGAACATCAATCTGGCCAAACTTGAGCAGGCGGAGATGGATAAGGTCAATGTTGACCTGGCCGCTGCAGGTGTAGCGTTTAAGGAGCGATACAACATGCCGGTTGTTGCCGAAGTTGTTGAGCGTGAACAGCCCGAACATTTACGCGACTGGTTTCGCGAAAGACTCATCGCGCACCGACTGGCATCCGTTTCCCTTTCACGTTTACCTTACGAGCCTAAAGTTAAATAAAACTTATACTACGTTACGATTCCTTACATGATGGCTGCTACAGTATAAGTATATTCTTAATCTATACTTTCAGGATGATTGTAGACACTATGAAAAGGAAATCATTATGTCACACTGGAAAATCGCAGCAGCGCAGTACGAACCTCTTCACACCTCAGTTACCGAGCATGTCGCACATCACCTGCAATTCATTCAGGCAGCCGCCCAATGCCAATGTGAATTGCTGGTCTTTCCTTCCCTCTCCTTGTTAGGTTGTGTTGATGAACATGACGCGCTTCCTGCCCCACCCGATGAAGCGCTGTTAGAACCTCTCGCCCATGCCGCCATGACTTATCGTATGACAATCATTGCGGGACTACCGGTGGAACATAACAACCGGTTCGTAAAAGGCATCGCGCTCTTTTCTCCCTGGATGACCTCGCCCTTAACGTTTCATCAAAGTCATGGGGCCTGTATCGCCAGACAGCGAAATGCCATCAGCGTTGTGGATAGCCAACCGGAAGGTATCGATATCGACCCGGCTTTTTCCCTGTTCACCAGCAGTCAGTCCGTCAGTGAACCAGAATTGCTCTCCTCCACATCTCGTCTACAGAGTTTCTCGCATAAGTTTGCCATCGCGGTATTAATGGCCAATGCGCGGGGTAGCAGCGCGTTATGGGATGAGCGAGGCCGATTGATTGTTCGCGCAGACAGCGGTTCGTTGCTGTTAACCGGCCAACGCACGCCACGGGGTTGGCAAGGTGATATCATTCCATTACGCTAGTCGTTTTGGGTCAGGAGCATGGCATGTTGCGCATAATAGATACAGAAACCTGTGGTCTACAGGGAGGCATTGTTGAAATTGCTTCTGTCGATGTGGTTGACGGAAAAATAGTCAACCCAATGAGCCACCTGGTACGCCCTGACCGCCCCATCAGCCCACAGGCGATGGCTATCCATCGCATTACTGAAGCAATGGTGGCCGATAAGCCGTGGATTGAAGACGTCATCCCGCAGTATTACGGCAGCAAGTGGTACGTGGCGCACAATGCCAGCTTTGACCGCCGCGTATTACCCGATATGCCCGGGGAGTGGATTTGCACCATGAAGCTCTCCCGTCGTTTGTGGCCGGGGATCAAATACAGCAACATGGCGCTGTATAAATCGCGCAAGCTGAGCGTACAGACGCCAGCGGGTCTCCACCATCACCGCGCCCTGTACGACTGCTACATCACTGCGGCACTCCTGATCGACATCATGCAGACGTCAGGCTGGACAGCCGATCAAATGGTCGATATTACCGGCCGTCCCGCGTTACTCACTACTTTCACTTTTGGTAAGTACCGCGGAAAACCGGTATCAGAAGTGGCTGAACGCGATCCGGGCTATCTGCGCTGGTTATTTAATAACCTTGACAATATGAGCCCGGAACTGCGATTAACGCTAAAACACTATTTGGATCACGCCTGAGCAGGCAGTGTTCCCTGCGCCAGTCCAATCAAAAAAGCGTACTCAAGGGCCACGCCTTCGTAAGATTTAAATCGCCCGGATTTACCGCCGTGTCCGGAATCCATATCCGTGCAAAGGAGTAGCAAACGATCGTCCGTTTTCAGCTCACGCAGTTTTGCCACCCATTTTGCTGGTTCCCAGTATTGCACCTGGGAATCGTGTAATCCCGTCGTGACCAGCAGATGCGGATACGCCTGCGCGGTTACATTGTCATACGGGCTGTAGCTTTTCATATAGGTGTAATACTCTTCGTCCTGCGGATTACCCCACTCTTCAAACTCACCGGTCGTCAGGGGAATTGATTCATCGAGCATTGTGGTTACCACATCGACAAACGGCACCTGAGCAATAACACCATGGAAGCGTTCCGGGCGCTCATTAATGGCGACGCCCATTAACATGCCCCCGGCGCTTCCTCCCATGCCATAACATAACTCAGGCGCGCCATAGCCCATTTTTAACAGCGCATCACAGACGTCGAGGTAATCATTAAAGGTATTTTTCTTGTGCAGAAACTTACCGTCCTCGTACCACTGTTGTCCTAATTCACCACCGCCACGCACATGGGCAATGGCGTAAACAAAGCCGCGATCCAGTAAGCTTAAACGGCTGCTGCTGAAATCGGCATCCATGCTCGCGCCATATGAGCCATATCCATAAACCAGTAACGGATTTTTTCCTTTCAGGAAATACTTTTGATGATAAACCAGCGAAACCGGAACCTCGGTGCCATCACGCGCGGTGATCCATACGTGTTCGCTGCGGTAGTTCGCCGCATCAAATCCGGGGACCTCCGTCTGCTTAAGCACACGACGTTCCCCGGTGTCCATATCCAGTTCAAACAATGTGTCCGGGGTGGTCATAGAGGAATAGCCATAGCGCAGGCGCGATGTCTCCGGCTCTGGATTATAGGCAAGCCAGGTCACATACGCCGGATCGTCAAAGGCGATCCCGACCACTTCGCGCGTTTTACGATTAATCTGTCGCAGGCTGGTTAAGCCTTGCTGCCGCTCTTCTACCACCAGCCAGTCGGTGAATAGCGTAAAGCCCTCCAGCATCACGTTGTCACGCGGAGGGATCAGCGTCTCCCAGGCTTGCTCATCACGAACACGGGTACGGTACAGGCCGAAATTTTTCCCCTGACGGTTGGAGCGCAGATAAAAATTGTGCTGATAGTGATCGAGACTGTATTCGTGGTCTTTGCGTCGCGCTAAAAAGACCAACGGTTCGGCATCTGCCAGTTCTGCATCAAGCAACAACACTTCACTGGTGGTCGCACTGGCAATGTGGATAACCACATAATGCAAGGATGTGGTTTTATGCAGACTGACATAAAACATGTCATCGGCTTCTTCATACACCAGCTCATCCAGTGACGATGGCGAGCCGACTGTATGTCGCCAGACCTGATACGGCAATAACGTCGTTTCGTGCTTGCGCACGTAATAGAAAGTCTGAGAATCATTCGCCCATACCAGATCCGCTTCGACGTTTTCCAGCACTTCCGGATACCAGTTGCCGCTTTGCAGGTTGCGAAAACGCACGCCATATTGCCGGCGAGAGAGATAATCTTCGGCCAGTGCCATGATGGTGTTATCCGGTGATATCGCCAGTCCTCCCAGCGTATAAAACTCGCTGTGTGCCGCGCGCTGGTTCCCATCCAATAGAGTATCCCAATCATCCCACTCTTCACTGAAGGCAGACTGACGCTGATAAATGGCATATTCGCACCCCGGTTCATAAATATGCCGGTAGCGATAACCATTCTTCACATAAGGGGCGGAGGCATCCTGGGGCGGGATACGGTCGATAATCTCTTTCAGGACGCGATCCTGCAAAGCCTGCTGCGAGGCCATAACCTGACGGCCATACGCATTTTCTTGTTGCAGATAATCCAGCACTTCTGGCTGCGAGCGAGTGTCATCTCGCAACCAGTAATAATTATCAACACGAGTATCGCCATGCTGCGTCATGGCGTGGGGAATACGAGAAGCTTTTGGTAGCATGTCATTGTTCTTTTGCTTAAACATCCTATAAGGGTGGCAAAAGACAGCAATGATGCAAGCGAAACATGCGCCTTAGCGGTAAGTAATTAACCCGGTAACGCCTGTTTTTGTTCTTTGAGATCCTGTTCAATGCCTTCACGAACATCCTGAGGGATCTTCAACGCATCGCCCAGCGCATTGAGATAGCTACGCTCCATAAAGTGGTCGATATCAATCGCCGCACAGCTCAGGAAGTAAATTTCCAGCGCTTCTTCTTCGTTACGGATCCCATGCGCCAGACGCTGAGGATCTAACGGTTGTTCAATGGCACGTTCAATCAGAACGCGGCCCTGCTCTTCCACACCCGCTTCACGGAGCTGCTGTTCAATAGCAGTACGTTCTTTGGCATCAATATGTCCATCGCTTTTCGCCGCAAAAACCAGCGCCAGGATCAGACGTTCAGTTCGCTCATCCAGCGGCGAGCTTTGTGCGCCAAACTGCGGCTCATCCTGATGCGCTGCGCGAACTTTATCCTTGTATTTGTTCCATAACACAGTCCCGGCAACCGCGCCGCCGCCCACCAGAAGCGCGCTGGTGCCGTATTTACTCAGTAATTTACGAGAAGATTTGTTGGCAACCAGTAATCCTGCCAGACCGCCTAACGCGCCTGGAACCAGAAGTTTACTCAGCCCTTGCTCGCCAGAAGATGACGCGGAGGATCCTTTTTGCCCAAGAAGAGATTGTAGTTGATTTAGCCAGTTAGCCATTTTGCCCCTCAAGTACAGACGAATAATCATCAAAGCGTACCCGAGGGGATGTCAGGAAGTGTTCAGGTCATCAAAAGATGTGCAAATACCTTCGTTACTGCGGCTGATACTCCGCCGTTCCGGCCTTGCAGTCGACTTTTACCTGATAGTGAATATCCGCACTTTTACCGCGAACCGTCAGGGGAACTGACCATTTCCCGTCTTTGCCCGTAATATCGGGCGTGTTTACCCAGGCGACAGGATCGGCTTGCCCGACGCGTTTTTGATCGTCAGCCCAGCGCGCGATGCGATTTTGTTGATAATCACGTTTCACGCTCGCCGCAATACCGTTAGCGTCCAGTCCCTCGCACTTGGGGAACTGGACGTTTTTGCTTTCCATATTTGCCGCAAATACAGATACGCTGGCAGACAGCAGCAGCAGGCTCAATAACGCTCTTTTTTTATACATTCTTTTCTCCTTAATCTCCCCTTCATCATTCAGATTGCCTGTAGCAACGTGAAATAACGTCAGGGATTGCACAATGATTCAGGGAAAAGCATGGTACAAAACGTCAGGAGCGCAAGTCGTTTCAGGCAGCCTGAGTATCATCCCCAGCGTGCGCATCGTTTTCGACAGCCTGCGGCGAAGGCAGCTTGCCATTTTTCAGAATGGCGCTCAGCACATCTTTTTGCTCAGCCAGCCACAGGGAAAGCGCTTCGCGCTGCTCGTCTTCAAGCGCTACCGGCGATTGCTCCAGCCATGTGTCGAGCAGATCTGCTGTATCCAGCATTTTGTCATACGCATCGGCTTCCTTTTTGCTGGTAAACGACATTTTTTCCTCACCTTCCCGAATGACTACGTATTTAACTTCAACCGCCATTTTGCAGCCTCTTAAATTACCTGTATTTATGTACAGTATATTCTTTTTAAGCCCTGAAATCAACCTGGTAATAAAGACAGACGCAAACGTTTTCGTATATACTGCGCCCAGATAAAACAGGGGATTAATTTATGACGTTATTAGGCACAGCGCTGCGTCCAGCAGCAACGCGAGTGATGTTATTAGGTTCGGGAGAACTGGGTAAAGAAGTAGCAATTGAATGTCAACGCCTGGGTGTGGAAGTCATTGCCGTGGATCGTTACCCCGACGCGCCAGCCATGCACGTTGCCCATCGCTCATACGTTATCAACATGCTGGATGGCGAAGCATTACGCCAGCTCGTCGAGCGTGAAAAACCACATTATATCGTGCCGGAAATTGAGGCGATCGCCACGGATATGCTGGTAAAACTGGAGCAGGAAGGTCAACACGTTGTGCCTTGCGCACGAGCGACCCAACTGACCATGAACCGGGAAGGAATCCGTCGGCTCGCCGCCGAAGAATTGTCTCTACCGACCTCTTCTTACCGCTTTGCTGACAGTGAAGTCCGCTTTCGCGAAGCCGTCGCCGAAATCGGCTATCCCTGCATCGTAAAGCCAGTAATGAGTTCTTCCGGTAAGGGGCAGAGCTTTATCCGTTCAGCCGATCAGCTCACCGAGGCCTGGAACTATGCTCAACAGGGAGGCCGGGCAGGTGCCGGGCGCGTTATCGTCGAAGGCGTAGTGAATTTTGATTTTGAAATCACCCTGCTAACCGTCAGCGCCGTTGATGGCGTGCATTTCTGCGCGCCGGTTGGACATCGACAGGAAGATGGCGATTATCGCGAGTCCTGGCAGCCGCAGCAGATGAGTGAACTGGCGCTGGCGCGCGCTCAGGAGATTGCCCGCAAGGTGGTGCTGGCGCTGGGTGGCCACGGACTGTTTGGCGTGGAGCTGTTTGTCTGCGGTGATGAGGTGATTTTCAGCGAAGTCTCCCCTCGCCCTCACGACACGGGTATGGTGACCTTAATTTCGCAGGATCTGTCTGAGTTTGCCCTGCACGTACGTGCATTTCTCGGTCTGCCCGTTGGCGAAATCCGCCAGTATGGACCTTCTGCTTCCGCCGTTATTCTGCCGCAACTTACCAGTCATAATATCACGTTTGATAACGTGCAGGCCGCTGTAGGTGCGGGTATGCAAGTGCGTTTCTTTGGCAAGCCGGAAATCGACAGGAGCCGTCGTCTGGGTGTTGTGCTGGCCACAGCACAGAGCATTGAAGATGCGGTGATACGCGCGAAAGACGCAGCCGCACAGGTGAAAGTCGCAGGATAAAAACCAGACCCGTAGGCCGGATAAAGCATTGATGCCTTATCCGACTTACGGTTTACGCATTAACGGCTTACTGCTTCGCGCCTTCTACTGCTTCACGAGCCAGTTTGGTAATACGATCGTAATCACCTGCTTCCAGCGCATCTGCCGGAACCAGCCAGGAACCGCCGATGCACAGCACACTTTTCAGTGCCAGGTAGTCGCGATAGTTCGCTGGAGAGATACCACCGGTTGGGCAGAAACGGACCTGTGAGAACGGACCCGCAATCGCCTGCAGCGCTTTAGTACCGCCATTTGCTTCAGCAGGGAAGAATTTGAACTCTTTCAAACCGTAGTCCATACCCAGCATCAGTTCAGACACGGTGCTGATACCAGGGATCAGCGGAATAGTGCCTTCCGTTGCGGCTTTCAGCAACGGCTCGGTCAGACCCGGACTGATAGCAAACTGTGCACCGGCTTCGGTAACTTCAGCCAGCTGTTGTGGATTCAGTACAGTACCTGCACCAACGATAGCGTCCGGAACTTCTTTGGCGATCGCGCGAATGGCATCCATCGCACATGCGGTACGTAGGGTCACTTCCAGAACGCGTACGCCGCCTGCAACCAGCGCTTTTGCCATCGGCACTGCGTGTTCCAGTTTATTAACCACGATAACCGGTACAACCGGGCCAGTGGTCAGGATTGCTTCTGCACTTGTCTTCCAGTTTTTCATCAGAGTTTTCTCTCGCCTGATAACAAAATAAGTCTTAAAAAGTGATACAGGTTGCGCCCTGTTCCGCACCGGACAGCTTTTCACGCAACGCGCTGAACATTTCGCGGCCTGTGCCCACGCGCGAAGCGCTGAGGTCAGGAATATGAGGCTGACGAGAAGCAAGTTCTTCTTCATCAACCAGCAGCGTCAATTCACCTGTCTGTCCATTCACACGAATGATGTCGCCATCGCGTACTTTTGCCAGCAGCCCGCCATCATAGGCTTCTGGGGTTACATGGATTGCTGAAGGCACTTTACCTGAAGCACCTGAAAGTCGTCCATCGGTAACTAACGCAATTTTGAAACAACGGTCCAATAATACACCAAGTGGCGGCATGAGTTTATGTAATTCTGGCATTCCGTTTGCTTTTGGTCCCTGATGGCGCACAACTACTACGCAATCACGGTCGAGCAGTCCCGCATCGAAGGCAGGCAATACATCATGCTGACTTTCGAAAACAACCGCGGGCGCTTCAATCACCTGATTTTCTACCGGTACCGCCGACGTTTTCATCACTGCGCGGCCGAGGTTTCCACTCAGCACTTTGGTGCCGCCGTGGTGGGAGAAAGGTTGGTCAAAGGTGGCTATCACGTTGCTGTCCAGCGACTTCGCCGCACCTTCACGCCAGTCCAGCTCACCCTCGTTGAGCCAGGGCTCCATGGTGTAGCGCGATAAACCAAACCCGGCAACGGTGTTCACATCTTCATGCAGCAGACCCGCGTTAAGCAGTTCACGCATTAACACCGGCACGCCACCCGCCGCCTGGAAGTGGTTAATGTCTGCCGGACCATTCGGGTACAGACGCGCCATCAGCGGCACGATATCGGACAGATCGGAGAAGTCGTCCCAGTTAATCAGAATACCGGCCGCGCGCGCCATCGCGACCAGGTGCATTGTATGGTTAGTGGAGCCCCCGGTCGCCAGCAGCGCGACAATACCGTTGACCACTACTTTTTCATCGATCATTTTACCGATCGGCATCCATTCATTGCCGTTGCCGGTCAGACGCGTTACCTGACGAGCCGCAGCGGCGGTCAACGCTTCGCGCAGCGGCGCATCCGGGTGCACGAATGAGGAGCCAGGCAGTTGCATCCCCATAAACTCCACTACCATCTGGTTGGTGTTTGCCGTGCCATAGAACGTACAGGTACCCGGTGCATGATAAGACGCAGCTTCGGATTCAAGCAGCGCCATACGATCGACTTTACCTTCAGCATACAGCTGACGGATACGCACTTTTTCTTTGTTCGCCAGACCACTCGCCATCGGGCCGGAGGGAATAAAGATCGAAGGCAGATGACCAAATGACAGTGCCGCCATCACCAGACCCGGGACAATTTTGTCGCACACGCCAAGGAATAACGCGCCGTCGAACATATTGTGTGAGAGGCCCACAGCAGCCGACATAGCAATCACTTCGCGACTCAGCAGCGAAAGCTCCATCCCATCCTGTCCCTGGGTCACACCGTCGCACATCGCAGGAACACCGCCAGCGACCTGGCCTACCGCATTGGCTTCATGCAGCGCTTTACGAATGATGTCCGGGTAATGTTCGTACGGCTGATGCGCGGAAAGCATGTCGTTATAGGAGGTAATGATCGCGATATTGTTACGCAGCATGCTTTTCAGCGAAGCCTTGTCGTCCGGCTGGCAGGCAGCAAAACCATGCGCCAGGTTACCGCACGCCAGTTGTGAACGATGAACGGTAGTCGATTTCGCTTGTTCAATACGGGCAAGGTAGGCGGAACGTGTGTCGCGAGAACGTTCGACGATACGTTGTGTTACGCGTAACAAATTCGGATTCATAGAGGCTCCTAAAATTTATCTGTCAGAGCGTTGGAAAAACAATGTGTTTCAGTTGGGTTAAAAACAGCTGAATCGCTTGTTAGCCGTAGCTCAGGGGCAAAATCGTTTCAGGCAGTGTAATAAAAAAAGCCCCGCGGGTGAATCCACGCGAGGCTTAAAAGTGCAAAAATTATTCTACAATCTGTGTTAGATCATGTTACCGGTAAAATAACACCTATGGGCTAGATGAAATTTTACTCGAATTCGTTCCAGGAACGACCATCACGGGTAATCATGGCCACAGAGGCAACCGGTCCCCAGGTCCCGGCCTGATACGGCTTCGGTGCGTCGTTGTCCATTGCCCAGGCTTCGGTAATAGAGTCGACCCACTTCCATGCTTCTTCAACTTCATCTCGACGCACAAACAGCGCCTGAATGCCGCGCATCGTTTCAAGCAGCAGACGCTCATAAGCGTCGGCCAGATGTGTTTGGTTGAAGGTTTCGGAGTAGCTCAGATCAAGCTTGGTAATTTGCAGGTTATGCTTGTGATCCAGCCCCGGCACTTTGTTCAGTACCTGGATATCGACACCTTCATCAGGCTGCAAACGGATGGTCAGCTTGTTCTGCGGCAGGTCCTGCCAGGATTCTCTGAACAAGTTCAGCTCAGGCGTTTTGAAGTAAACCACGACTTCAGAGCACTTGGTCGGTAAACGTTTACCGGTACGCAGGTAGAATGGAACACCTGCCCAGCGCCAGTTATCGATATCCACACGGATTGCCACAAACGTTTCCGTGTTGCTGCTCTTGTTCGCACCTTCTTCTTCCAGGTATCCCGGAACTTTTTTGCCCTGGGCAAAACCGGCGGTGTACTGACCGCGAACCGTTTTTTCTCGCACGTTCGAACGATCGATGCGACGCAATGATTTCAGTACCTTCACTTTTTCATCACGGATGCTGTCAGCGCTCAGATCGGACGGCGGAGACATCGCGATCATGCATAGGATTTGCAGCAGGTGGTTCTGGATCATGTCGCGCATCTGACCGGCCTGGTCAAAGTAGCCCCAGCGCCCTTCAATTCCCACTTCTTCCGCCACGGTAATTTCTACGTGATCGATAGTGCGATTATCCCAGTTATTCACAAACAGGGAGTTGGCAAAACGCAGTGCCAACAGGTTCAGTACCGTCTCTTTGCCGAGATAGTGGTCGATGCGGTAAACCTGGCACTCTTCGAAATACTCACCAACCTGATCGTTGATTTCGCGCGATGTTGCCAGTGACGTTCCTAACGGTTTTTCCATCACCACACGGGCAGGCTTAGCATTCAGCTTTGCTTCACCCAAACCTTTGCAGATTGCGCCAAAAGTGCTTGGCGGCATCGCGAAATAGTTAATCGTGGTACGTGATTTCTGATCCAGCATTTCACCCAGACGGCTAAATGCAGCGGTATCATTGACGTCCAGGTTACAAAACTCCAGACGACCGCTGAGGGTCTCCCATAAACCTTCATCGATTTTTTCTTTCATGAAGGTTTCGAGCGCTTCGCGCACAACCTTGGTATAAGCTGCTTTGTCCCAGTCGGCACGCCCAACCCCAATGATACGGGTTTCCGGGTTAATCTGGCCGGCCTTTTCCAGTTGATACAGGGAAGGCAGCAATTTCCGTCGCGCCAGGTCACCCTTCGCACCGAAAATGACCAGGTCACATGCCTGGGCTGTTTGCGTTACCGCCATGTCATTCTCCTCAATTAAGTGCCTGGTGCTTTTGCCAGACACTGGTTGTAATTTTATTACAGTGCACTGTACTGCTTTTACGTGAATCCGGAAACCGTAAACGCTTATCCAGCCGTGCTGTTACCGTGAACAGCCGCTTTATTGGCGTATAACCCATCAAAATGGATAAAAAAGTCGTATTTTTCATACCTATGACGAAGTATGAAAATCCGACTCCGATCATGTAATGAAAAAAAACAACAACTATTCTGTCCATTTTGCCCCGTTGCCGCATTAGCAGGGGTAATATCTATACACTAAATTGTGTATCGGTTTCCCCGTATCGCTGAAATCGTTTTTGCCCATGACCCATGAGTCTAACTACATCATGAATATGCTGGAAAAAATCCAGTTAAAACTGGAACATTTGAGCAAGTCAGAGCGTAAAGTCGCCGACATTATTCTTGCCTCTCCCGAGCGGGCAATCCATTCAAGCATCGCTGCACTTGCTGTAGAAGCGAATGTCAGCGAGCCAACGGTGAACCGTTTCTGTCGCAGCATGGACACCCGCGGCTTTCCTGATTTTAAACTGCATCTGGCGCAAAGTCTGGCAAATGGCACCCCTTATGTTAATCGCAATGTGGATGAGGATGACAGCGTAGAATCTTACACGGGGAAAATCTTCGAGTCAGCGATGGCAAGCCTCGACCACGTTCGCCAGTCGCTGGATAACGCGGCGGTAAACCGGGCGGTAGATTTATTAACCCAGGCGAAGAAAATTGCCTTCTTTGGTTTAGGTTCTTCCGCCGCGGTAGCGCATGACGCGATGAATAAATTTTTCCGCTTTAACGTGCCGGTAATTTATTCCGACGATATTGTTCTGCAACGCATGAGTTGTATGAATTGTAGCGACGACGACGTCATTGTGCTTATTTCTCATACCGGAAGAACCAAAAGTCTGGTTGAACTGGCGCAGTTAGCGCGGGAAAACGATGCCATGGTTATCGCCCTCACCTCTCCCGGTACGCCACTGGCGCGGGAAGCCACGCTGGCAATTACCCTTGATGTACCGGAAGATACTGACATTTATATGCCCATGGTCTCTCGACTTGCTCAACTGACCGTGATAGATGTGCTGGCTACAGGATTTACTTTGCGCCGAGGAGCAAAATTTAGAGATAACTTGAAGCGTGTCAAGGAAGCGCTCAAGGAATCGCGTTTTGATAAAGAATTACTCATCAAGAGTGATGACCGCTAAAAGCAATAACAATGTTCTACCCTTTTATCATCCGGGTTGTTCATTTACCGTTAATGTTTGAGAACGGCCGGATCAATGTTCACGCAACACCAAGTTGTTTCAGTCAACGGAGTATTACATGTCCAGAAGGCTTCGCAGAACCAAAATCGTTACCACGTTAGGCCCGGCAACTGACCGCGATAACAACCTTGAGAAGATTATCGCCGCGGGTGCGAACGTCGTACGTATGAACTTTTCCCACGGCTCTCCAGAAGATCACAAACTGCGGGCGGATAAAGTCCGTGAAATTGCCGCAAAACTGGGACGTCATGTAGCTATTTTGGGTGACCTGCAGGGACCTAAAATCCGCGTATCCACCTTTAAAGAAGGTAAAGTATTTCTTAACGTTGGCGACAAGTTCCTGTTAGACGCCAACCTCGGCAAAGGCGAAGGCGACAAAGAAAAAGTCGGTATTGATTATAAAGGGCTGCCTGCTGACGTCGTGCCTGGCGATATCCTGCTGCTCGACGACGGTCGCGTACAGCTTAAGGTGCTGGAAGTTCAGGGCATGAAAGTCTTCACCGAAGTCACCGTCGGTGGCCCGCTATCCAATAACAAGGGCATCAACAAACTGGGCGGCGGTCTCTCTGCTGAAGCCCTGACCGAAAAAGACAAAGCCGACATCATTACCGCAGCACAAATCAGCGTTGACTACCTGGCCGTCTCCTTCCCGCGCTGCGGTGAAGATCTGAATTATGCCCGCCGTCTGGCGCGCGATGCCGGTTGCGATGCGAAAATTGTCGCCAAAGTAGAACGTGCAGAAGCCGTCTGCGACCAGAATGCGATGGATGACATCATCCTGGCTTCTGACGTAGTGATGGTAGCCCGTGGCGACCTGGGTGTTGAAATCGGTGACCCTGAGCTGGTAGGTATTCAGAAAGCGTTGATTCGTCGCGCGCGCCAGCTAAACCGTGCGGTCATCACCGCTACGCAGATGATGGAGTCGATGATTACCAACCCAATGCCGACTCGTGCGGAAGTGATGGATGTGGCTAACGCCGTCCTCGACGGCACCGATGCCGTGATGCTCTCTGCAGAAACAGCAGCAGGTCAGTACCCGGCGGAAACCGTCGCGGCAATGGCGCGCGTCTGTCTCGGCGCTGAAAAGATCCCGAGCATCAACGTCTCTAAACACCGCCTTGACGTGCAGTTTGATAACGTTGAAGAAGCGATTGCGATGTCAGCGATGTACGCTGCTAACCACCTGAAAGGGGTCACCGCTATCATCGCAATGACGGAGTCCGGTCGCACTGCGCTGATGACTTCTCGTATCAGTTCCGGTCTGCCGATTTTCGCGATGTCCCGTCATGAGCGTACGCTGAATCTGACCTCCCTGTACCGCGGTGTCACCCCGGTTCACTTCGACAGCGAAACTGACGGCGTCGTTGCCGCCAATGAAGCGGTGAACCTGCTGCGCGATAAAGGCTACCTGGTTTCTGGTGACCTAGTGATCGTGACCCAGGGCGATGTGATGAGCACCATTGGCTCAACCAATACCACGCGTATTCTGACCGTAGAATAAGTCGCTTAAATGTAAAAAAGCCTCTCGTTTGAGAGGCTTTTTTTTATTTCTTCGGATAGAGATCTTTGCGCTTATAGGGCTCAATCTCGCCGGGTTTACGCGTCTTAAGCAGTTTCAGAATCCAGGTGTATTGTTCGACATGAGGCGTGACAAAAATCTCCACCTCTTCGTTCATCCGTCTGGCAATGGTGTGGTCATCCGCCGTCAGGATGTCATCCATCGGTGGACGAACATGGATCGTCAGGCGGTGCGTTCTCCCATCGTATACGGGGAACAGCGGTACCACGCGCGCGTGGCAGACTTTCATCAGACGTCCAATCGCCGGTAACGTTGCTTTATAGGTAGCAAAAAAATCGACAAACTCGCTGTGTTCAGGCCCATGGTCCTGATCCGGCAGGTAGTATCCCCAATATCCCTGACGGACAGACTGAATAAACGGTTTGATGCCATCATTACGCGCATGCAAACGACCACCAAAGCGACGGCGTACCGTGTTCCAGACGTAATCGAATACCGGGTTCCCCTGATTGTGGAACATCGCCGCCATTTTCTGTCCCTGGGACGCCATCAGCATCGCCGGGATATCTACACCCCAGCCATGTGGAACGAGAAAAATAACTTTTTCATCGTTGCGCCGCATCTCTTCGATGATTTCCAGGCCTTGCCAGTCAACACGGTTTTGAATCTTCTCCGGGCCACGTATTGCTAATTCAGCCATCATGACCATCGCCTGAGGCGCAGTTGCATACATATCATCAACAATGGCTTCACGCTCAGCTTCGCTACGTTCAGGAAAGCAGAGGGATAAATTGATCAATGCTCTGCGACGGGAGCTTTTTCCCAGTCTTCCGGCGAGCCGTCCGAGTTTTGCCAGAATAGGATCACGAAATGCTGCCGGCGTTAACGCAATACCAGCTATCGCCGCCACCCCCAACCAGGCGCCCCAGTAGCGCGGATGGCGAAATGATTTGTGAAACTCAGGGATATACTCAATATTCTTTTTTTTCGTTTCCATGCTCTTCCAGTGTCTGGTGCCGCGAAAAGTAAATCTGCTGATAGTGTAGCGGCGCACCGTGCGCCGTACAAAATAAAAAAGCCGGCACGCATAGCGTACCGGCTTTGTCAGTGTGCTAATTAATCAAAACGTAGCTGAGGCATAACCTCTTTCACCTGCGCCAGGTAATCGGTGCGATCCGAGCCGGTCAGACCCTCTGTACGCGGCAGTTTCGCCGTCAAAGGGTTCACGGCCTGCTGGTTAACCCATACTTCATAGTGCAGATGCGGCCCCGTTGAACGCCCGGTGTTACCTGACAGCGCGATACGATCGCCACGTTTCACTTTTTGACCTGGTTTCACCAACAGCTTACGCAGGTGCATATAACGCGTGGTGTAGGTGCGACCATGACGAACCGCAACATAGTATCCGGCAGCGCCGCTACGCTTCGCTACAACCACTTCACCATCGCCCACCGACAGTACCGGCGTCCCCTGCGGCATCGCAAAGTCGACACCTTTGTGCGGCGCTACGCGTCCAGTCACCGGATTCAGGCGACGCGGGTTAAAGTTCGAGGAAATACGGAACTGTTTCGCCGTCGGGAAACGCATGAAGCCTTTCGCCAGCCCGGTACCGTTACGGTCATAGAACTTACCGTCTGCAGCACGGATGGCATAATAGTCTTTGCCTTCAGAACGTAAACGCACGCCCAGCAGTTGGCTTTGCTCGCGCTTGCCGTCCAGCATTTCGCGAGACATCAGCACCGAGAACTCATCGCCTTTTTTCAGTTTGCGGAAATCCATCTGCCACTGCATGGCCTTAATCACTGCGCTGATTTCAGAGCTGGTCAGCCCGGCATCTTTGGCGCTGGCGACGAAGCTTCCGCCCACAGTGCCTTTGATACGACTGTTAACCCAATCGCCCTGCTGCATTTCGCTGCTCATTTTGAAACCCGTCGCAGTGCGATCGTAAGTACGGGTTTCACGGCGGGATACTTCCCAGGTCAGACGCTGCAGGTCACCTTCCGCGCTTAAGGTCCATGAAAGCTGCTGACCAATTTTCAGATTACGCAGCTCTTTATCGGAAGCAGCGAGTTGACTGATATCGCCCATATCGATGCCGTACTGATTCAGAATACTGCTCAGCGTATCGCCAGTGGAGACGACATACTCATGCACACCGGCTTCACCAGACGTTTTGTCATCCAGTTCATCCTGTGGAATGGCTTCGTCTTCTTGTGCAGCCTGATCAATAGGTTCGCTTGCCTCAGGTAACAGTGAACGAATCTCGCTTTTTTCCAGCTCGATAGTTTTAACGATGGGTGCAGAATCGGGATGGTAAACATAAGGCCGCCAGACGGCGACGGCCAATGTCAGTACGGTAAGCGACCCCAGCATAACACGATGGGGTCGCGGCAGATTATTAAATGCCAGAGCGACAGAGCGGGCTATCTGTTGCACGTATTCACTTCCTCATTAATCTCCTTTCAGGCAGCTCGCATACTGGTTGGCTAATTGGTTCAAAAACGCTGAATAGCTTGTTTTACCCAGTTTGATATTCGTACCGAGCGGATCCAACGTTCCCATTCGAACGGATGTCCCTCTCGCGACGGCTTCAACGACCGCTGGCCTGAACTGTGGCTCAGCAAAAACGCAGGTTGCTTTTTGCTCAACCAACTGTGTTCTTATTTCATGTAAACGCTGCGCACCAGGTTGAATCTCAGGGTTCACGGTAAAGTGACCAAGCGGTGTTAGTCCGTAGTGTTTTTCGTAGTAGCCATAGGCGTCATGAAAAACGAAATAACCTTTTCCCTTGAGCGGTGCGAGCTCGTTACCTACCTGCTTATCGGTTGCGGCTAATTGTGCCTCAAAATCCTTCAGGTTGGCGTCAAGTTTGGCTCGACTTTGCGGCATAAGTTCCACTAATTTTTCATGGATTGCAACCGCTGAGGCCCGCGCTATCTCTGGGGAAAGCCAAAGATGCATGTTGTAATCGCCGTGATGGTGATGCTCGTCACTTTTTTCACTGCCAGCATCATTGTGTCCATGATCGTCATCGTCGTCGTCAGCACCTTTCATGAGTAACGGTTTCACGTCATTGAGCTGCGCAATCGTTACCTGTTTCGCGTTAGGAATATTCTTGACTGACTTTTCCATAAACGCTTCCATCTCAGGTCCAATCCAAACGACTAAGTCCGCGCCCTGTAAGCGTTTTACGTCTGATGGACGCAGTGAATAGTCGTGTTCGGAAGCCCCGTCAGGCAGCAAAACTTCAGTGTCTGTTACCCCGTCCGCAATGGCCGAAGCAATAAATCCCAGCGGCTTGAGCGAGGCCACCACAGCAGCATTTGCTGCCTGTGTTGCACTACCCCAAAGAGCAGCGGATAATGCTGCGAAAAGAAGCGTATTTTTATGTAACATAATGCGACCAATCATCGTAATGAATGTAAGAAATGTGATATTATAACATTCTATAACTTCTGCAAGACTAAAATTGATATGACGACTTTGGTTTCACTGGAAAATGTCTCGGTCTCTTATGGTCAACGCCGCGTCCTGTCTGACGTATCGCTTGAACTTCGACCCGGTAAAATTTTAACGCTTCTCGGCCCAAATGGTGCCGGGAAGTCTACGCTGGTGCGCGTTGTATTAGGACTGGTAGCGGCTGATGAGGGAGTTATCAAGCGTAATGGCCAATTGCGGATTGGCTATGTACCGCAAAAACTGTACCTCGATACTACGCTTCCGCTGACGGTAAGTCGGTTTATGCGCTTACGTCCCGGCACCAAAAAAGAGGATATCCTTCCGGCACTGAAGCGCGTTCAGGCCGGACATCTGATGAATGCGCCGATGCAAAAGCTCTCTGGCGGGGAAACGCAACGCGTCCTGTTAGCCCGTGCTTTATTGAATAAACCTCAGCTACTGGTGCTCGATGAGCCGACCCAGGGCGTGGATGTCAATGGGCAGGTCGCACTGTACGACCTTATCGACCAGTTGCGACGTGAACTGGATTGCGCCGTACTGATGGTTTCCCATGACCTGCATCTGGTGATGGCCAAAACCGATGAAGTACTGTGCCTGAACCATCATATTTGCTGTTCCGGTGCACCGGAAGTGGTTTCCATGCACCCGGAATTCATCTCAATGTTCGGGCAACGCGGCGCCGAACAACTCGGAATTTACCGTCATAATCACAATCACCGCCACGATTTACAGGGTCGTATCGTCTTACGCCGGGGAAATGGTCACTCATGATTGAATTGTTATTACCCGGTTGGTTAGCCGGGATCATGCTGGCCTGTGCTGCTGGCCCACTCGGCTCGTTTGTGGTCTGGCGTCGAATGTCTTATTTCGGTGATACGCTGGCCCACGCTTCGCTGCTGGGAGTCGCCTTTGGCCTGCTGCTGGATGTAAACCCTTTCTATGCGGTTATCGCCGTCACTTTGTTGCTGGCTGGCGGTCTGGTATGGCTTGAAAAGCGCCCTCACCTTGCGATCGATACCTTACTGGGCATTATGGCGCATAGTGCATTGTCGCTGGGGCTGGTTGTCGTCAGCCTGATGTCCAACATCCGTGTGGATCTGATGGCTTACCTGTTTGGTGATTTGCTCGCCGTGACGCCTGAAGATCTTATCTCCATCGCCATCGGCGTGGTTATTGTTCTGGCGATTCTGTTCTGGCAGTGGCGTAACCTGCTGTCGATGACCATCAGTCCGGATCTGGCATTTGTCGATGGCGTGAAGCTGCAACGCGTGAAGCTGCTGCTGATGCTGGTTACGGCGTTAACGATTGGCGTGGCGATGAAGTTTGTCGGGGCGTTGATTATCACCTCGCTGCTTATTATCCCTGCGGCGACCGCCCGTCGCTTTGCCCGTACGCCGGAACAGATGGCAGGAGTTGCCGTTGGTGTGGGAATGATAGCGGTTACAGGTGGGCTGACCTTCTCGGCCTTCTATGACACCCCGGCAGGTCCCTCCGTGGTGCTGTGTGCCGCGCTGCTGTTTATTTTCAGCATGATGAAAAAGCAAGCGAGCTAAGCATGCGTTGCCCGGTGGCGCTGCGCTTACCGGGCCTACAAAATCGCCCAGGCCTTATAAGCGTAGCGACATCATGCATTAAGGCATCTGTGGCGGCGTAATGCCAAAATGGTTCCAGGCGCGCACGGTTGCCATACGTCCACGCGGCGTACGCTGCAGAAAACCTTGCTGAATCAGATATGGCTCAAGCACGTCCTCAATGGTTTCACGCTCTTCCCCGATCGCCGCTGCCAGGTTATCCAGTCCGACCGGTCCGCCAAAGAATTTGTCGATAACCGCCAGCAGCAACTTACGGTCCATATAATCAAATCCTTCCGCATCCACATTGAGCATATCCAGCGCCTGAGCGGCGATATCTGCTGAAATCGTGCCGTCATGCTTCACTTCGGCGAAATCACGAACCCGGCGTAATAAGCGGTTGGCAATACGCGGCGTACCGCGGGCACGGCGTGCCACTTCCAGCGCGCCTTCATCGCTCATTTCCAGGCCCATAAAACGCGCACTGCGTCCTACAATGTGCTGCAGATCAGCCACCTGATAGAATTCCAGGCGCTGTACAATACCAAAACGGTCACGCAACGGAGACGTTAACGACCCGGCGCGCGTCGTCGCCCCGATTAGCGTAAACGGTGGTAGATCGATCTTGATCGAACGTGCAGCCGGCCCTTCACCAATCATGATATCCAGTTGATAATCTTCCATCGCCGGATACAGCACCTCTTCCACTACCGGTGAAAGACGATGGATTTCATCGATAAACAGCACATCGTGGGGTTCAAGGTTGGTAAGCATTGCCGCCAGGTCACCCGCTTTTTCCAGTACCGGACCGGACGTGGTGCGCAGATTAACGCCCATTTCATTGGCGACAATATTGGCAAGCGTGGTTTTACCAAGACCTGGAGGACCGAAAATCAGCAGGTGATCGAGAGCGTCACCACGCAGCTTCGCCGCCTGGATAAAAATCTCCATTTGCGAACGGACCTGAGGCTGGCCAATATACTCTTCCAGCAATTTAGGGCGGATCGCACGATCCACCAGGTCTTCAGGGGTCGTGCTGACAGCCGAAATCAGGCGATCTGCTTCAATCATCCTTTACCTCACAATGCCGCGCGAAGCGCTTCACGAATCAGGGTTTCACTGCTGGCATCAGGGCGGGCAATTTTGCTCACCATGCGGCTGGCTTCTTGTGGTTTATAGCCCAACGCCACCAGCGCAGCAACCGCTTCCTGCTCGGCGTCGTCCGTTGTCGGACTGGCCGGAGAGGTCAGAACCAGATCCGCCGCCGGGGTAAAGAGGTCACCATGCAGGCCTTTAAAGCGGTCTTTCATTTCAACAATCAAACGCTCTGCGGTTTTCTTACCAATGCCCGGTAATTTCACTAACGCGCCAAGCTCTTCGCGCTCAACGGCATTAACAAACTGCTGCGCAGACATTCCAGAGAGGATCGCCAGCGCCAGCTTCGGCCCCACGCCATTGGTTTTGATTAACTCTTTAAACAGCGTGCGCTCTTGCTTGTTGTTAAAGCCATACAGCAGTTGAGCGTCTTCACGCACCACAAAATGGGTGAAGATAATCGCTTCCTGCCCGGCTTCCGGCAACTCGTAGAAACAGGTCATTGGCATGTGCACTTCATAGCCTACCCCACCCGTTTCCAGAAGGACCAGCGGGGGTTGTTTTTCAATAATGATGCCTCTGAGTCTGCCTATCACGTGACGCTCCTGCGTTAAGGGCTAAAAGGTAATGCGCTATCATAAAAAAAGGCTGGATAGATATCCAGCCTCATTTGTCACTAACGTAATCGACCTCGCGCCAGATTCAGCCTCGACTCGCTCATTTGCATGGCATTCTGACTGACATGGCAGTGGGTAATAGCAATCGCCAGCGCATCCGCGGCATCCGCTTGCGGATTCGCCGGGAGTTTTAGCAGCGTGCGCACCATATGCTGGACCTGGCTTTTTTCCGCACTACCGATCCCCACCACGGTCTGTTTTACCTGGCGGGCCGCGTATTCAAAGACCGGTAGATCCTGATTGGTCGCCGCAACGATTGCCACGCCGCGTGCCTGTCCAAGCTTTAGTGCCGAGTCAGCGTTCTTCGCCATAAAAACCTGCTCAATGGCAAAATAGTCCGGCTGGAACTGGGTGATGATTTCCGTCACGCCCGCGTAAATCAACTTCAGACGTGACGGGAGATCGTCGACTTTGGTGCGGATACAACCGCTGCCGAGGTAGGTCAGCTGTCTGCCGACCTGACGAATAACGCCATAACCGGTGATGCGCGACCCCGGGTCAATGCCGAGAATGATAGACATCACGCATCTCCTGTTAGTTTATGGCTTGACCACATCATTCCAGCGTTGCAGCAACCTCGTCGGAGATTTCGCCGTTGTGGTAAACTTCCTGCACGTCGTCGCAGTCTTCCAGCATATCGATCAGACGCATCAGCTTCGGCGCTGTTTCTGCATCCATATCTGCTTTGGTGGATGGAATCATAGACACTTCAGCCGCGTCCGCTTTCAGACCCGCCGCTTCCAGCGCGTCACGCACTTTACCCATCTCTTCCCACGCGGTGTAAACGTCAATTGCGCCGTCGTCGAAGGTCACCACGTCTTCAGCACCTGCTTCCAGCGCCGCTTCCATGATGGCGTCTTCGTCGCCTTGTTCAAAGGAGATCACGCCTTTTTTGCTGAACAGGTAAGCCACGGAACCGTCGGTACCGAGGTTGCCGCCCGTTTTCGTGAACGCGTGACGCACTTCCGCAACGGTACGGTTACGGTTGTCAGACAGACATTCAATCATAACGGCTGTACCGCCAGGACCATAACCTTCATAGATGATGGTTTCCATGTTGGAATCTTCATCACCACCCACACCGCGCGCGATTGCACGGTTCAGGGTGTCACGGGTCATGTTGTTAGCCAGCGCTTTATCAACCGCTGCACGCAGACGCGGGTTAGCGTCCGGATCGCCGCCGCCGAGTTTTGCCGCCGTCACCAGCTCACGAATTATTTTGGTGAAAATTTTACCGCGTTTAGCATCCTGCGCTGCTTTACGGTGTCTGGTGTTGGCCCATTTACTATGACCTGCCATAAATAATATCTCCAAAAAGCGCGCCTTTTCAGGCGACGTTAATTACAAACTCTTCAATCGCCTGCCGGTTACTCCACGACTTGGTTAATTGGGCGGCTTCAACCGCATTAACCCAACGATAGGTCAGATGTTCGGTGAACACGATCTCTCGTTCTGAGGGAAGTGCCAGGCAAAACCAGGATTCAGTATTACGTTCAATTCCCGGTGCATAGCGATGACGTAAATGGCTAAAAATCTCAAACTCCACCGTGCGCTGACAGTCAATTAAGGTCAGTTGCTCAGATGCAACATCAATGGCGACCTCTTCCTTTACTTCGCGCATAGCGGCTTGCGACGCGGTTTCACCCTCTTCAAGGCTGCCGGTGACCGACTGCCAGAAATCAGGATCGTCGCGTCGCTGTAACATCAGCACTCTCCCGGTGTCCTTTGCATAAATCACGACTAACACCGAGACAGGCTGTTTGTATGTCATATCAGTTATTCTCGGCCTTCTTAACAACCTGAATGCTCAGTTCCGCCAGCGCAGCTTCGTTGGCAAAGCTCGGCGCTTCAGTCATCAGACACGCTGCAGCAGTGGTTTTTGGGAAAGCAATAACGTCACGAATGTTGTCAGTACCGGTCAGCAGCATAGTCAGACGGTCCAGACCAAACGCCAGGCCCGCATGCGGTGGTGTACCATATTTTAGCGCATCCAGCAGGAAGCCGAATTTCTCACGCTGCTCTTGCTCGTTAATGCCCAGAATACCGAATACGGTCTGCTGCATGTCGCCGTTGTGAATACGCACGGAACCGCCGCCCACTTCGTAGCCGTTGATAACCATATCGTATGCGTTAGCAACCGCGTCTTCTGGCGCAGCTTTCAGCTCAGCAGCAGTCATATCTTTCGGCGCGGTGAACGGATGGTGCATTGCGGTCAGTCCGCCTTCACCATCGTCTTCAAACATTGGGAAGTCGATAACCCACAGCGGCGCCCATTTGGCTTCGTCGGTAATGTTCAGGTCTTTACCCAGTTTCAGACGCAGCGCGCCCATCGCGTCGGCAACCACTTTCTTGTTGTCGGCACCGAAGAAAATCATGTCGCCGTCTTGCGCACCGGTACGCGCCAGAATCGCTTCCACGATTTCTGCGTTCAGGAACTTAGCAACCGGGCTGGTGATACCTTCCAGACCTTTCGCACGCTCGGTGACTTTGATGTAAGCCAGACCTTTCGCGCCGTAAATCTTAATAAAGTTGCCGTAATCGTCAATTTGCTTACGGCTCAGTGCGGCACCGCCCGGTACACGCAGAGCAGCTACGCGGCCTTTCGCATCGTTTGCCGGACCAGAGAACACCGCGAACTCGACGTCTTTCACCAGATCGGCAACGTCAACCAGCTCCATCGGGTTACGCAGGTCTGGTTTATCAGAACCGTAACGACGCTCAGCTTCGGCAAAGGTCATGATCGGGAAATCACCCAGATCCACCCCTTTAACTTCCAGCCACAGATTACGCACCAGCGCTTCCATCACTTCACGCACCTGCGGTGCAGTCATGAAGGAAGTCTCAACGTCGATCTGGGTAAATTCAGGCTGACGGTCAGCACGTAAGTCTTCATCACGGAAGCATTTTACGATCTGATAGTAGCGGTCAAAGCCAGACATCATCAGCAGCTGTTTAAACAACTGAGGTGATTGCGGCAGCGCGTAGAATTTACCTTTATGTACGCGAGAAGGTACCAGGTAATCGCGTGCGCCTTCCGGCGTCGCTTTGGTCAGCATCGGTGTTTCGATGTCGAGGAAACCGTGGTCGTCCATAAAACGACGCACCAGACTGGTAATTTTGGCACGCGTTTTCAGGCGCTGCGCCATTTCAGGGCGACGCAGATCTAAATAGCGATACTTCAGTCGCGCTTCTTCGGTGTTGACGTGGTTAGAGTCCAACGGCAGCGAGTCTGAACGGTTGATGATGGTCAGATCGGAGGCCAGCACTTCAATTTCGCCCGTCGCCATCTCGGCGTTGACGTTTTTCGCATCACGCGCACGCACGGTGCCCGTAACCTGGATGCAGAACTCATTACGCAGTTCGGAGGCCAGCTTTAACGCGTCCGCACGGTCCGGATCGAAAAATACCTGCACGATACCTTCGCGGTCGCGCATATCAATAAAGATCAGGCTACCAAGATCACGACGACGGTTGACCCAACCACACAGAGTCACCTGCTGCCCCTCGTGGGACAGACGTAGCTGTCCGCAATATTCTGTACGCATGAGATATCCCTTAACTTTGCCGCAGGCGGATTGTCACCTGTCTCGCAGATGACGAAGTCGCAGCTTTAGCTGAATGTCACAACTGAATGAAAAAAGGCGGCTATTATACTGGAAATTCTGCCGCACGATAAGAGCCTACTGGGATAGACTCTTAGTCCGGTACTGACTGTACGCCTGTTTCCTGGACGGGCATTGCGTAATCTCACAAAAAATAACAAAAATTGTCGCCCCTTTCACACTGATTCGCGCTTAAGGTGTAACGGAATTCTATTTTTTACTGGAGTGAACATGCTGGAACTGAACGCAAAAACAACTGCCCTTGTCGTGATTGACTTACAGGAAGGGATCCTGCCTTTCGCTGGCGGACCTCATACGGCACACGATGTGGTTGCCCGCGCCGCGCAGTTGGCGGAAAAATTCCGTACCCACGGTTCCCCGGTAGTAATGGTGCGCGTCGGGTGGTCTGACGATTATGCCGAAGCGCTGAAACAGCCAGTAGATGCTCAGACTCCAGCAAAAGCGTTGCCCGAAAACTGGTGGGATTACCCGGCTGCTCTGGGTAAATGCACCAGCGATATCGAAGTGACTAAACGCCAGTGGGGAGCCTTCTATGGCACCGATCTGGAATTACAGCTGCGTCGCCGGGGTATCGATACCATCGTCCTGTGCGGCATCTCTACGAACATTGGCGTTGAGTCGACGGCGCGAAATGCGTGGGAGCTGGGTTTCAGTCTTATCATTGCAGAGGATGCCTGTAGCGCCGCCAGTGCTGAGCAACACCAGGGTAGCATGACTCACATTTTCCCCCGCATTGCGCGCGTTCGCAGCGTGGAGGAGATTTTGCAAGCGCTATGATCTATATCGGTTTACCCCAATGGTCGCACCCAAAGTGGGTGCGTCTGGGGATCACAAGCCTTGAAGAGTATGCCCGCCACTTTAACTGCGTGGAGGGCAATACCACGCTGTATGCGCTGCCTAAAGCCGATATTGTTGCCCGCTGGCAGGCACAGACCACCGATACGTTTCGATTTTGTTTTAAGTTTCCGGCGACCATTTCGCATAAGGCCGCGCTGCGTAATTGTGATGACCTGGTACAGGAATTTTTTATGCGCATGTCGCCGCTGGAATCGCGCATTGGACAATACTGGCTGCAATTACCCGCGACTTTTAGCCCACGCGACCTGCCTGCCCTGTGGCAGTTTATCGACGCGCTCCCCAAATGTTTTACCTACGGTGTGGAAGTTCGCCATCCAGACTTCTTTGCCAAAGGCGAAGCCGAACAGCTATTTAATCGCGGGTTACACGAGCGTGGAGTAAACCGGGTGATTCTGGACAGCCGCCCGGTACATGCCGCAATCCCACATACCGAAGCGATACGTGACGCCCAGCGCAAGAAACCGAAGGTTCCGGTGCATGCGGTGGTGACGGCTAACCATCCGATGGTACGCTTTATCGGCAGCGATGATATGGCACAAAACAGCGCGCTTTTTGCCGTCTGGCTGACCAAGCTGTCACTATGGCAACACACCACGACGCCGTATCTGTTTTTGCATACGCCGGACATCGCGCAGGCCCCGGAGCTTGTTGATACACTATGGTCAGATTTACGCAGTGCTCTGCCAGAGATCGGATCAGCACCGTCTATTCCACAGCAATCTTCTCTTTTCTGAAAATGCCACCTATCATAGTCAAGGCCATCAGCCATTTTAAAAGGGAGTTTGTATGGTAAGCGCGCTTTATGCCGTATTGGGTGCGTTATTGTTAATAAAGTTCTCCTTTGACGTTGTTCGCCTGCGCATGCAATATCGCGTTGCCTATGGCGATGGAGGTTTTAGCGAACTGCAAAGCGCTATCCGCATTCACGGTAACGCGGTGGAATATATTCCCGTCGCGTTAGTGCTGCTGTTATTTATGGAAATGAACGGCGCAGAGACGTGGATGGTGCATCTTTGCGGGCTGATGTTGATTGCCGGACGACTGATGCATTATTACGGATTCCACCATCGGCTTTTCCGCTGGCGCCGTTCAGGCATGAGCGCAACCTGGTGTTCGCTGTTGCTAATGGTGCTGGCGAATCTTTGGTATATGCCCTGGGAGTTGGTTTTCTCCCTGCATTAGCGCACAATACGCCACTTTATTTTTCCCGGATTTTTACGTTATGTCTCACCGCGACACGCTTTTTTCTGCGCCTATCGCCAGTCTGGGTGACTGGACCTTTGATGAACGGGTAGCTGAAGTCTTCCCGGATATGATCCAGCGTTCCGTTCCTGGCTATTCCAATATTATTTCTATGATTGGCATGCTGGCCGAACGTTTCGTACAACCCAACACGCAGGTTTACGATCTGGGCTGTTCTCTGGGCGCGGCGACGCTCTCGGTGCGTCGCAATATTCATCACGAGAATTGCAAAATTATTGCCGTCGATAACTCCCCGGCGATGGTTGAACGCTGCCGTCGTCATATTGACGCCTATAAGGCACCGACCCCGGTTGAGGTTGTCGAAGGCGATATTCGCAATATTACTATCGAAAACGCCTCGATGGTGGTGCTGAATTTTACCCTGCAATTCCTTGAGCCACCTGAGCGCCAGGCGTTGTTGGATAAGATTTATCAGGGGCTGAATCCCGGTGGCGCGTTGGTGCTATCTGAAAAATTCAGCTTCGAAGACGCGAACGTAGGCGAGTTGCTGTTCAACATGCACCACGACTTTAAACGAGCCAATGGCTATAGCGAACTGGAAATCAGCCAGAAGCGCAGCATGCTGGAGAACGTGATGCTCACCGACTCGGTCGAAACGCATAAAGCGCGACTGCATCAGGCCGGCTTTGAGCACAGCGAATTGTGGTTCCAGTGCTTCAACTTTGGCTCTCTGGTGGCGTTGAAGGCTGAGGTTAGCGCATGATCGATTTTGGTAACTTTTATCAGTTGATTGCCAAAAATCATCTGTCCCATTGGCTGGAAACGCTTCCGGCGCAAATCGCTGCCTGGCAGCGCGATCAGCACGGTCTTTTTAAACAATGGTCAAACGCCGTCGAGTTTCTGCCCGAGCTAACGCCGCATCGTCTGGACTTACTGCGCAGCGTTACCGCAGAAAGCAAAGAGCCGCTCAGCGAAGGTCAGCTTAAACGTATCGACACCCTGATGCGTAACCTGATGCCATGGCGTAAAGGACCGTACTCGCTGTACGGCGTCAACATCGATACCGAATGGCGTTCCGACTGGAAGTGGGATCGCGTCCTGCCGCACTTGTCTGATCTCACCGGACGTACCATTCTTGATGTCGGCTGCGGCAGTGGCTATCACATGTGGCGCATGATTGGCGCGGGCGCACATCTGGCGGTCGGTATCGACCCGACCCAACTGTTCCTGTGCCAGTTTGAGGCGGTGCGTAAACTGCTGGGCAATGACCAGCGTGCTCACCTGCTGCCGCTGGGCATTGAGCAACTTCCGGCGCTCAACGCCTTTGATACCGTATTCTCCATGGGCGTGCTTTATCACCGCCGCTCGCCGCTGGAACACCTGTGGCAGTTAAAGGATCAGTTGGTTAAAGATGGCGAACTGGTACTGGAAACGCTGGTCGTCGAAGGCGATGAAAATACCGTGCTGGTGCCGGGCGATCGCTACGCCCAGATGCGTAACGTTTACTTTATCCCGTCTGCACTGGCGCTAAAAAACTGGCTGGAAAAATGCGGGTTTGTTGATGTGCGCATTGCCGACGTATGTGTGACCACTACCGAAGAACAGCGCCGCACCGAATGGATGATTACCGAATCGCTGGCCGACTTCCTTGACCCGAACGACCACAGTAAGACGGTGGAAGGCTACCCCGCCCCACTGCGTGCGGTATTGATTGCGCGTAAACCGTAGTCATTTTTGTCAAATGACTATTACGTATAGCACCATTTCTCCAAAATAGTTCGGTTTGCAACAAGGCGGCGACGCAGCAAATCCCAGGGAGCGTAGATAACTACGTGACCGGGGTGAGCGAGGAAAGCCAACACAGTTGCAGACCGAAATATGCAGGAGAAGGAGAAAAAAAGGCCCCTGTTGAAATTGCAGGGGCCTGGTACGAGCAAGCATCATATTGGGCGACATGATGCAACGGTAAAATCAGCTGGCCTGATGGTGTGCAATGATTGCTTTCATTTCAGCAACCGCCGCCCCGTCTACCGCATAGCGAGAATACTCATCCGCCTGCGCATCCGAAGACATCGACAACCCCGAATTGCGATAACGCATTGGTGAAGCCAGCCATACTCCGGCAGAACTGTGGACTTCCTGCACCCCAGCATCAAGGAACAGGGACAAATTCGAGGCGCGAACCCCCGCTCCGGCCATAATGATTGGAGCACCAGGCTGCGCAATAAGTTCCATTATTTTTGTTAAACCTTGCGCCGCATCGGATTTTTGCCCGGAGGTGAGTACTCTGGCGATGCCCAAATCAGCTAATTTTTTAAGCGTATTGAGTGGGTTAGCACACATATCAAAGGCACGATGAAAAGTGACTTGCAGTGAACCGGCGGCGAGCATTATTTTCTCCATGCGCGGCATATCGACATCGCCATCCGCATCTAAAATGCCGGTCACCAGCCCTGAGAACCCCAGTTCTCTGACCATCGCTATATCATCCAGCATTGCAGCGAATTCACCTTCGGTGTAACAAAAGTCGCCTCCACGTGGGCGAATAATGGGATTGACGGGAATCGAAATGTGCTGGCGAACAGAACGCAAGACGCCCAGTGAAGGCGTTAAGCCCCCTTCTTTGGGTGCCGAGCAAAGCTCAATACGATCCGCGCCGTTTTGCTGCGCCGTGCGCGCGCACTCCATGCTGTAACAGCAGATTTCCAGTATAGTCATGCTCACTCCTGACGTTCGCTTGCCACAATGGTTTCAATCGACCACGGGTGGAATTTTATCGTCACGCTACCATCGCTAACCGCCAGCGTCGGATTCGGTAAACGTTCACGTTCTCCTTTTGGCGAGCTGGTTTTCACAAATATGCCTGGTTGACTCAGACCGTGATCGGAAAGCAGCGCCAGCGCTCGCGCATTCAGCGTTTGTGCCTCACCCGGCAGAACAATTTCAATATGTTCCCAGCCTTCATGTGGGTAACGTTTTTCGCCCGGCCACGGCAGTTCGACGATGGAAAATTGCCAATGTTGCACACAAACCGGCTCATGCAGTTTAAAAAGACAAATAGGTCTGCCGTTAATGATGTTTTCTGACAACAATTCACCGCACTGTTCAAACCCACTACGCCAGCGTTCTGCAGTGGTATTTTGATGGCAACGCAAGGAAATGTGATCGGCTTCCAGGCCTGTGATATCCAGCCCAAGACGGGTAGAAAGTTCCGTTAATGCCTGCGTGAAATGCGGTAAATCTGCAGAAATATCCTGTAGTTCTGCAACGGTTTGCCAGTTCGCCATATTAAAAGCTCATATCCATGTTCAAAGTCGCTAATTTACTCTGTTGCGCTGCGCCATCCAACCGCTGTTTTCTCCGAACACATCATGGATAAATTTACGCCATTGCATGGTTTATATTTCAGGCTACTGGCGGTACACACAATGCTGACGGCAACGGGCATTTGCAGTATACTCCCGCCCTTAATTCTTAAACTGGTGCGGTGAATTTTAGACCGCTTCATAAATGTAAGGTATTCCGGTGAATATTCAGGCTCTTCTCTCAGAAAAAGTCAGTCAGGCCATGATTGCTGCAGGCGCGCCTGCAGATTGCGAACCACAGGTTCGTCAGTCAGCAAAAGTACAGTTCGGCGACTATCAAGCTAATGGCATGATGGCTGTCGCTAAAAAACTGGGTATGGCGCCGCGACAACTGGCTGAGCAGGTGCTGACTCATCTGGATCTCAACGGGATTGCCAGCAAAGTTGAAATTGCGGGCCCGGGCTTTATCAACATTTTTCTCGACCCTGCATTTCTGGCGCAGCACGTTCAGCAGGCGCTGGCTTCCGATCGTCTGGGCGTCACCCAACCGACTAAACAAACCATCGTGGTTGACTACTCCGCGCCTAACGTAGCGAAAGAGATGCACGTTGGTCACCTGCGTTCCACCATCATCGGTGACGCGGCGGTGCGTACGCTGGAATTCCTCGGTCATAAGGTTATCCGCGCCAATCACGTCGGCGATTGGGGTACTCAGTTCGGTATGCTCATCGCATGGCTGGAAAAACAGCAGCAGGAAAATGCCGGAGAAATGGCGCTGGCTGACCTGGAAGGTTTCTACCGTGACGCGAAAAAACATTACGACGAAGATGAAGCCTTCGCGGAACGCGCCCGTAGTTATGTCGTGAAGCTGCAAGGCGGCGACGAATACTTCCGTGAGATGTGGCGTAAACTGGTCGACATTACCATGTCGCAGAACCAGTTAACCTACGATCGCCTCAACGTTACCCTGACCCGTGACGACGTCATGGGCGAGAGCCTGTACAACCCGATGCTGCCTGGCATCGTGGCCGATCTCAAAGCCAAAGGCCTGGCTGTTGAAAGCGAAGGCGCTACCGTCGTATTCCTTGATGAGTATAAAAACAAGGAAGGCGAACCGATGGGCGTTATCATTCAGAAGAAAGATGGCGGCTATCTCTACACCACAACCGACATCGCCTGTGCCAAGTATCGTTACGAAACCCTGCATGCCGATCGCGTACTGTATTACATCGACTCTCGTCAGCATCAGCACTTAATGCAGGCCTGGACCATCGTACGTAAAGCTGGTTATGTGCCGGATTCGGTGCCGCTGGAACACCACATGTTCGGTATGATGCTGGGCAAAGACGGTAAACCGTTCAAAACCCGCGCTGGCGGCACGGTTAAACTGGCCGATCTGCTGGATGAAGCGCTGGAGCGCGCACGTCGTCTGGTCGCGGAGAAGAACCCGGACATGCCTGCCGATGAGCTGGAAAAGCTGGCAAATGCGGTCGGTATCGGTGCGGTGAAATACGCGGATCTGTCCAAAAACCGTACCACCGACTATATCTTCGACTGGGACAACATGCTGGCGTTCGAAGGCAATACCGCGCCGTACATGCAGTATGCTTACACCCGCGTACTGTCCGTATTCCGTAAAGCGGATATCGACGAAAGCGCGCTGGCAAATGCGCAGGTGATTATCAACGAAGATCGCGAGGCTCAGCTGGCTGCGCGTCTGCTGCAGTTTGAAGAAACGCTGACCGTCGTTGCGCGTGAAGGTACACCGCACGTGATGTGTGCTTACCTGTACGACGTTGCCGGTCTGTTCTCTGGCTTCTACGAGCACTGCCCTATTCTCAGCGCTGAAAACGAAGAGATTCGTAATAGCCGACTGAAACTGGCACAGCTGACGGCGAAAACCCTGAAGCTGGGTCTGGATACACTGGGTATCGAAACCGTAGAACGTATGTAATTACCTCAAGTAATATGTGAAAGCCCGCGCTATGTCGCGGGCTTTATTATTTTCCCTGACCCGTCCTCATTGGCAGCGCAATCAGGCCTACGAGAAGCGACTACATCCACTGTAATTTGTAACAACCCACAAGGAATGACACATTTCCCTAGAGATATGGAACATTTTTTGCCTGTCATCCCGTTTAAGCCTCCGTATCATTAGGCGGCGAATTAATCAGGTACGGGTCAATGACATTCAGAGATTTTGAGGCGGAAGAAAAACTCTTTCAGCGGCGTGTGTTGGTGGCCTTTGGCCTGGTGGTCATCTGTTTTGGCATCCTGATTTACAACCTCTACAATTTACAAATTCGCGAGCACCAGTATTACACCACCCGCTCGAATGCAAACGACATCAAAATGCTGCCCGTGGCCCCAACGCGCGGCATGATTTACGATCGCAACGGCATCCCGCTGGTGCGCAACGTAACCTGGTACGACATTTCCGTTACGCCTTATAAAATCAGCGATATGAATGCGTTAATCCAGCAGCTCACGCCCATCGTTGACCTCACTCCTGATGATATTGATCAGTTTCGCCATGAGCTAAAAGCCAGCAGCCGCTATCGTCCGGTCGTGCTAAAAAATGCGCTTACCGATGTGGAAATCGCCCGTTTCTCGGTAAACCAGTTTCATTTTAGCGGCGTAAACATCAATAGCTACGAAGACCGCCAGTATCCCTATGGCGCGGCGCTGGCACATGTCCTTGGCTATGTTTCAAAAATCAATGACAACGACCTGAAAGCACTGGATCAAAAGGGTCAGGCAGAGAACTACGCCGCCGATCACAATATCGGTAAGCAAGGTATTGAGCGCTATTACGAAAATGAACTGCATGGAAAGACCGGTTATCAGGAGGTGGAAGTAGATAACCACGGACGCATCGTACGCCTGCTCAAAGATGTGCCGCCCGTTGCCGGAAAAAATATCCATCTGACGCTGGATTTACATTTACAGCAATATATTGAGAGCTTGTTGGCTGGCCAGCGTGCCGCCGTTTTGGTTGAAGATCCACACGACGGTTCTGTACTGGCGATGGTCTCAAACCCCAGCTATGACCCTAATCCGTTTGTCAAAGGCATTAGCTATCAGGACTATAACAAGCTACTCCAGGATAAAGACCTGCCATTAATCAACCGCGTCACACAGGGATTGTACCCCCCCGCTTCAACGGTCAAACCGTATATGGCGATGTCAGCATTACTAAACGGTGTGATCACGCCGCAGACCAGTTTCTTCGGTGCTCCTACCTGGACGCTACCCGGCACCGAGCGACATTACCGTGACTGGAAAAAAACAGGCCACGGTATGCTGGATGTCACCAAAGCGATAGAAGAGTCTGCCGATACGTTCTTCTATCAGGTAGCGTATATGATGGGGATCGACCGGATTAACAGCATGCTCAGCCAGTTTGGTTACGGTAAACCGACCGGCATCGATCTTGATGAGGAGTATAACGGCCTGCTCCCGAGCCGCGAATGGAAGCAAAAAGTGCACAAAAAAGCCTGGTATCAGGGGGATACTATCTCAGTTGGCATCGGCCAGGGCTACTGGATTGCCACTCCTATCCAGATGGTCAAAGCCATGGTCGCACTGATTAACAACGGCAAGGTTATCGTCCCTCACCTGCTACTCGATGAAGAAAATGGCAAAACTCTCACGCCGTATCAGGCTCCAGAAGCACCGTCACAAATCGCCTCAGCCTCGTCACCCTACTGGGGACTGGTGCGTCAAGCGATGTTCGGCATGGCGAATGAACCAAATGGTACAGGTTATAAGTTCTTTCACACCGCACCTTACGGCATTGCGGCGAAAAGCGGCACCTCGCAGGTCTTTAGCCTGAAAGAAAATCAGACCTACAATGCGAAGATGATCCCTGTCCGCTTGCGCGACCACGTGTTCTATACCGCATTTGCGCCCTATAAGAACCCGAAGGTCGCGGTGGCGTTAATTCTGGAAAACGGCGGCAGCGATGGTGTCACCGCCGCGCCGGTTATGCGTCAAATCATGGATCATCTCTTTGCCCCGCAGGACAACACGGTACACACAGTGACGACTCAACCATCAGGTCCGATAGCGGTAGCGCCATCGAATACCGATATCAAAAATACTTACGCAAGTATTCGGTGAGACACAGCATCGCCATCGCTTGTCCGTAAGGCATAGAAGTCCGAGGGATGTTGCGGTAGAAATCGAGATTGTGTCCCATCCCGGTACCAAACGAGGTGTGCAGCAGTTCACCTTCCGGTGAAATATGCTGCACAATGCCACGAATGGCTTTTTCGGCCACCAGCGTATACTCTTGCCCAACATAGCGTTTACGTACAGCTTTGAGGATCCCATAAGCAAATCCGGCAGTTGCCGATGCTTCCAGATACGACTGCGGGTCGTCCAGCAAGGTATGCCACAACCCACTTTCATCCTGGCATTTCTCCAGCGCCGCGATTTGTGCGTTCAGGACCTGTACCAGATAGCGGTGAACGGCATTGTTTTCTGGTAAATCAAGTAATTCGAGAAAGTCCGGGATCACGATAGTTAACCAACTGTTGCCACGCGCCCAGCGGGCATTGGCAAAGTTATGATTTCCTTCATAGCTCCAGCCGTGGAACCACAGCCCCGTGTCTTTATCCATCAGGTTTTGCACGTGCAGCAGGAACTGATACGTTGCCTCTTCGATGTAGTCAGGGCGATTGAGTAACTTGCCAATCTTCGCCAGCGGTAAAACCGTCATCATCAGCGTGTCATCCCACATCTGCTGGTGGTTTTCTTCCGCCAGCGTAATGTGTTGCATACCGCCGAACTCGGTACGCGGCATCTCATGCATTGCCCACTCAGCCCAGCTGTCGAGCCACGGTAGATACGCTGGATTACGCGTCTCTTCATAGCGATACGCCAACGTTAAAAATGGCGCCATGGTGTTAACGTTTTTGGTGGTTGCACCTTCAGCAAAGCGATCGGCAAACCAGCTATCGATGATATCGCGCATCGTTTCATCGCCGGTTTGCAGATAGTACTGATACATCCCGTACAAGCCGACGCCGTGGGTCCACTCCCATCCCGCCCAGCCTTTGGTATCAAATACGCGTCCATCGTCCAGACGCAGCAAAAACTCACCAGTTTCGTCATGAATATTGACCAGGTTATGCGTCACCTTTTTGATCAGCGTTTTTAATTCATCCCTGGCAATAAAATGTTCTGGCTGGCGCAACAACGGGCTATGTTTAACCGGGTAAACAATCATTTACTTAACCTCTGTCAATGTCTGATTCAATGCTGTGACCTGCCCCTGTTGCGGCGCAGCAGCTGTATTTGGGAGGCCCCGCAATCCTCGCTTTGACAATGGGCATCCTTATAGGGGCACAGTAAAAGCAAACAGGAAGTGAAACCTTTCTATTTCTGCCAGAAGGATTCGTGAAATGGCAACAATACAAAGAGTCCGGCAACGTACGTCACCTATTTTATAAAACGGCGTTTCTATTTAATTGAATGAGAGACTGGAATGTTGAAACAACCAGCAGTTTCAACTGCTGGTCTGAATGACGGAGGGTGTTAACGGTAGTTCACAATCACCTGATTGCTCTGAATGCGTAACGCGGGGATCAGGCGACCACCGCCGGGGACTTCCCAGACAAAATGCATCGGTTCAATGGCCGGAACATTATTGAACCCGTTGGTGGTCCCACTTTGCCCGTCCAGCTCGACACAGCGGGACTGAGAACATAAACGCACCCGCAGACCTGCGGGCGTGGGGCCATTCAGCTCATAGCGCCAGGCTACCAGCGTCATCAAGCCTGAGACCGGCTGGCCAGGAACCAAAGGCGCAGACGAGGCTGACTGGCCACGGTGATTTAAGGTGATCCCCATACCGCTTGCCTGCCAGGCCCCTTCTCCGGCGGCCTGCGCCACCAGAGGAAAAAACAACAACCACAGTAAATTGCGCATTATTTACCTCCAATGGTCGCCGTCATGCGGATATGGCGGTTATCGGAAAGCTCCATGTTCGATAACACCACCAACTGCGGGATGCTGCGACGTAAAAACCGCGCCAGCAGCGGACGCAACGCGTGATTAACCAGCAAGACCGGCGGCGCGCCCAACATTTCCTGCCGGGACAGCGCTTCCTGTGTTTGGGCCAGCAGGCGGTCTGCAAGCCCAGGCTCCAGGCC
>PPYE01319857.1_pt1 | contig 48126 bp, 33 predicted proteins | sample 1559881 | NCBI WGS metagenome assembly PPYE01 (sample SAMN08240022, study PRJNA423297) | Human gut metagenome, whole genome shotgun sequencing project.
GATTATTTTAATTAAATATTCAGAAAATAAACAGAAAAACAATTAATAAAAATGATTATTTAAAAATACATATTCAAAATTTATAATATACTGTTTTTCAATATTATAAAAATACAGATAATTAATTAAAGTTTATAACCAGATTTCATAAAAATATATCCTAATATTACTTCCAGACTTAAAACATAAATTATAAAATCAATCATTACCAATGTATTCTTTCTTTATTCTTATAAAATATAATCTACATAAAATAAGTATTAATTAACCGTAAGCCTCATTTCTAGAGAAATTAAAATATCAAGAAAACCAGGTGTATGGATTTGCTAAAAGATAATTATAATAAGCAAGCATAGCCTTTGAACTTAAAATATAAGAAAATAATACACTTTAAATAGAATATAAACAATATGAGCTAGTTATCGCATTTATCTATTTAGTCCTCATCCAAACATAATTCAATAAATCCATAACGAACTAAGAAAACAAATAAAATATTATCTTTGTCAGGTGAATCATAGGCACTAATTAATATTTATAAATGAGTTACAGCATAATAAATAGGGGGTGTTTGCTCTGCAAAATATTCATTTATAATTTTTCAAAGGGTTATGTTTTCTAATATCAATAGATATATTAGATCAAACAATATATAAATACACTGAAGACAAACAACATGTATTAACTATTTTATGAAAACAGTATCAACAGCCGAAAAAACTATGACAGACAATATTACAAGCGATACGCTTATTGCATTACGTCTGGGAGATCATACTGCTTATGAAAAGGTTTACAATTATTATAAAAAACCTATTAAAGATTTTCTTGCTACAATCATAAAATCAGAAGAAGCTGAAGAAATATTACAAGATATATTCTTAACTCTTTGGGAAAAACGGGAAAAAATTGATCCTTATAACAACTTATCCGGTTTTCTTTATAAGATCGCCAGAAATTCTGCTTTCAAATTTTATGATCATAAAAAAGTAATAGGTAAGCATATATCATCTTTAGAAGGAATTATAGAAAGTGATATTTCAGCTGATGAAATTATGATAAATAAGGAAAAAGAAAAACTATGGGAGAACCTGATCAACAAAATGCCTCCTAAGCGCAGGTACATCTATCGCCTTAGCCGTATCGAAGAATTAAGTAATTACGAAATAGCCCAAAAGCTTAATATTAGCAAGAATACAGTAGAAAATCATATAACATCTGCTCTTAAAAATCTTAGAGAAGCAGTTTGTTATATTGAAAGTGTATAAGTGAAACCAAATGACTTCTAAAATTAATAACCTTTATTTTAAGCATACAAACAAATTAATAACTAAAAAAAATAAAAACGTAAGAAACTGGTTTTCAAAGAAATAAAAAAAAGATTAAAAAAAAACGAAATTTGAGTAGTAGTAAAAGGGGGGTTAGCGGTATTATATATAAAGCAATTTAAAAAGGGGATAATTGCAATCGCTAAACTAAGAAACAGGAACTGAATATCTTTATAACAAACTTAAGATATACAGAGATTAAAAAAATAACAGATAATAACTATAAAAAATAAAGAGAAATCTTCTATAATAAAAATATCTGTTGCAATGGGGATACAAAATAAAAACACTGAACATATTTATTCAGTTTTCTATTTTTTAAGTTTAAGGAATTAGGGGATATAATACAAATTAGTTTAACTATGCTAATTTGATATTGAAAAATGATTTTAAAATGATAAAGACAGAAGGGAAAAAAGCTACAAAATTATTAAAAGAGACGGCATACAATTCAATTATTTACTTCACAAACGATGGAAGGGGAAATCATCAATCACATTTTTATAAAAGTATTAGGCTGATCCGGATCTATTTTCAAGGATTAGTTCGATAATCTGTAGCTAAATGTACAATTATGTATTTTAAGCATCCGGATAACCATCCGGGAGTAGGAAAGAATACTATGTTATAAAAATCAATAGAATTGTATACTTTAATTACACCCAAGCATATATAAAAACTTTATAGTCAATAATATAGATGCAAAAAATAATAATACAAGTAAGAGAACAGAACTTATTCAAATTTTAAAATAATCATATTATTCATTTTATTAACTTAACACATTTTTATGAACAAGATTAAATTCTTAGCAGCTTTTGCTGCACTTAGCTTGGCTTTTACAAGCTGTAACAATGAAATCGATGACACAACTGGTATTGGAGGTGGAAATAATAACGGAGAGAAGAGTGTTATTTCGCTGACGATAAAAAATGGAGATGCTTTAACTCGCGGAGCAGCTAATAACGAAGGAACTGCTTCTGATGAAGAATCAGCTATTGACATAAGCCAAAAATTAAAAGTTATCGTTTACAATGAGGATGGTACTTTAGATTATGCCAGTGAAACTATTGAGTTAAGTTTAGTAGGAACAAATACTTATAGTACTAACCAATTTAAAGTTACCATTGGTAATAAATATTTCTTTGTATTTGCAAATGATGGGAATAGTGGAAAAATACAAATTCCTACCCCAGGTACTAGCATGAAAGAATTTATGATGCAGGTAATCGAAGTAAGCCGTGCCTCAAGCAGCTCAGATATTTTAGATATAACCCAAGATAACAACTTTCTTATTGGAAGCATGTGGAAAGAAAGTAAATCTGTTATAAAGACTGGAACAGAAATTCAGCCAACAAAAATACAAGTCGGAATTGGTCGTTTAGCATCTAAAGTAAATTTAGCGGCAGTTGAATATAATATTGGAAACGCTAATCTTGAAGGTACATTTAGTAATGCGAAATATAGATTAGGCACTATCTCAAAAAAAATCTATACAGTAGGGGTCCATGAAGGAACTTCTTTACCTACATCAGATGGAGTATTAGTAACAAGTTACACTCATAATGCCGGTGTAGTAAACACAACTGGTGATGATGCAAATTTCTATAGATATTCAAATACTTGGGCAAATCCGGCATCTTCCTTTTATGTGACAGAAAATACAACCGCATTAAATGCAAATAAGGAACAAAAGTTTGGTAATACAACTTATATTCAGATTGAAACGGTATACACGCCTAATAAAACAGAAATTTATGATCCAACTGATCTCACTTCAAATCATGATCTAGCAGAAGTAGATGGAAAAACTTTCTATACGGCTATACTTAAATCAACAGGTAAAAGGCTGATTTTTAAAGAATTGCCAGCAAGCGGGACAGCTCATTCTGATATTGATTTGACTACTATTTTAAAGTATGAAATGGGTAAAAACTACCATAAATTCGTAGTTTTTGATCCAAAAGAAAGTAATGATGTTATAAGAAACCGTGTTCTACGTAACCATTATTATGAGTTCAAACTAACTAAAATAAATGACCTTGGTTCCCACACAAGCGAAGTAGACCCAGACGAAGTTGTTCCTACAAAATTAGATGTGACACTGGAAATTTCAGTTAAACCTTGGAATAAGGTATCATCTGACGTAGAAGTATAATATTGTATCACCAGATACCGGAATAGCTTAACTGTTCCGGTATCTCCGGTATCTTACGCTACTTAATCAAAATGACATTAAGTGTCATCTTAAAAAAGGGAATGACTTTATGACTACAGGTTCTAATTTAAAGAATAAATCAAATACTTTATTGCTGTTTACTTTGTTACTACTACTCTGGGGGAGTTGTATTAATGAAGATTTAAGTGAATGCGAAACCGGACACTATATCTGCTTTGATCTAAGAAACCCAAAGTACAAATTTCCGGAAGTAGTAAACACAGTAGATTTATACTTCTATAATCAGCAAAATGGGAATCTGGCAGCAGACTATCACTATAAGAAAGATCAGTTAAGAGAACACGATTATGCAGCTTATGTTCCGGATATGCCTTCCGGACAGTATAATGTAGTGGCTATAATTAACAACATTGAATGCTATAAAACATTTGGTATAGAAGAATACAACAAACTATCAACTTCACTTGAAGGAGAAATAATTGAAAAAAAACCAATTGATATCTTCAGTGCACAAAAAGAAATTACCATAAAACGTATATCTTCTATTGTCTCAACTGATACAATGAATCTAACAAAACATACAAACAACATTCACGTCAATATTCGCTTTGAAAAGTACACACCTTCATCCGGAAACACTGTAGATACTTACATTGCCGGAGGTAATGGCGTATTCAATTACAGTACTTATTCTTGTGACAAATCCAGTTACAGAAAATACATTGCTCATCAAACAGCCGGATCTGTTTTAGATGAAATTCCGGCTGAATATGATTTTACAACTATGCGGCTTTGGAGAAAATCTGATATGACTCTGTACATAGAAGAAAAAGGATTAACACGAAACTCTCAGGCAATTATTGAAATGGATATTGAAGAAGAACTCGCCAAAGTAAAAAATGAAAATGGGGAGCCTCTTTATGATACTGACGAGAAACTTGAATTTCATGACGACTATGAAATAACAATAACCATAGGTCCGAGTTTTGTTGTTGTAGGCTTGGAAATTAATGATTGGGTTATCAAAGACAGTAATGTTGAGGTATAATTTAAAAGATTTATTGATAAAGTGTAGTAATATTGACCAGAAAGAATTATTACTCTAAAAGAAATACATACTTCTCAGACATACACTATCACAGATAAAAGATGTATGGTTAAATAGAAAATATAAATAAAATGGCAATGAAAAAGACAAATATACTACTTCTGATTTTAATTGTGATTGCAGCTATTTCTTGCAAAGAAGACAACACACCACAATTACCGGGGAAAGAAAGAGAAGTAGAAATTCAGGTTAAGACCTCTTCTTCACAAACAAGAGGCACTCGTGCTGATTCAACTCCTGACACAGGTTTCGATGGAGAACGACGTATTGATGAGTTGGATTTATTAGTATTTAGTAGCACAGATGTCTACCACTACAGAAGAGAAGCTTATAAACTAAGCGTTAATAACAACTATCGGGCTACCATGCTCGAAACAGATGAAGAACTTACAGTTTATCTGTTTGCAAATTGCCGTGATCTGTTAAAAGAATGGGAACAAAAAAGTGATCGTGGAACTACGTGGGAAAGTATCCAAAAAGAATTAATGGATTTACAACCACAACAACTTGTTAACTCACCCGATAATTTTAAACCACTTCCAATGTGGGGAAAAATTAAAGGGCATATCTCAACTACTTCTATAAACAAATGGGGTCCAGTACAACTACTACGCTCTGTTGCTTCAGTAGATTTATACGTTGAGAAAAATACAAAAACCAACAAATTCATACTAACAGACTTACATCTTTACTACGCTCCAAATAAAGGATATCTGGCACCGGTAGCAGATGATATTACAGAAAAAGCGCCGTCAGATATGACTACAACTTTAAATACTTTAGTTGCAAGTACTCCTGCTGAACTAATTATTGAGGATAATGGTAACCAAATCACTAAAAGTGCCATTGCCGGACAAATGTATTTATATGATAATGACGTAACTCCAGCTACTATTACAAACAACAAAAAGTTTACACGTGCTATTCTGGCAGGTTATTATGATCAACCGGACCCTATATACAATGAAAGTGAACCCGGAGTAGACCAAAGGAAAAAATCATACTATCCTGTTGATTTTGTATATAGCGATGGAACATTCCGCCCCATTATCCGTAACTGGAAATATGTATTCAACGTTACAGGAGTTAATGGAGCCGGCTATGGAAGTTTAGAAGAAGCTGCAAAAAATTATCCGATCGACTTAAATGTAGATGTTATTCCATGGAACAGAGAAGATGTTGAAATTGGTGTAGAAGGCCAATACTTTATATCGATGGAACGCAAAGATGCGATTCTCTGGCAAAATGTGGGCTCTACCGATCTATTGAAATTAACTTACCGGATTTTCGACAATGTTCCTGGCGAAAGTTTTAGCATCAAATTTAAAGACTCTCATAACGGAACCGAATCAAAAATTCAAAACGGAATCAAAAATGAATATTTTCAAGTAGAGCTAACACATGATGCTACAAATAATTCTGCAGATTTCCTTGTTACAGCACTTAAAGATTATACGTCAGATCATGATAAAGACATTGTTGTAGTTAAATTCCGTAACCTTGAATTTGAGATAAATATAAGTCAAATAAACGATGACCCTAACAATTGGGAACATGGTAGTGAGGAAGATGTTGATCTGGATAATTAATAATACATAAATAACGGAAATTAAAAATATCAATGATGTAAAACAGTGTAATTCGAAATTCCTAAAAAATTTAATCGCATTTACTAATGAATTTTTGAAACGATAATAATTTATAAATAAAGGAGTATATGGCCTTCCCCGCCATATATTTCTTTAATTTTGGAGCATATCTCTAAAGGTTATTCCCCAAATTCCCCAAAAAGGAGATATGAGTTCTTTTTTGTTGTCATTTACACTCGATCAACAAAACACAAAATCCCTTTACAGACAAAACGAGCTGTAAGGGGATTCTTGCATTCATAAATTGCATTCAGATAGCCCCTATAGCACCTCCTACCTTGATAAATAAAATATTCATATCAAACTAAATATCTTATTTTAAAAAGTACTTTCATCTTAATAAAAAAAGTACGTACTTCTTCTCCAAAAGGTATATATATTTTCTGAATAAAGTACGTACTTTTTAAATGGTAAAAACACAGTTCCAATAGTGTAAATAATATATAAATAATCAGATTAGTTATTCTTAAAAGATGTCCGATTCTGTTGTTTTGAAAATTATTCAAATCACTAATAAACAAAAGCGAATATATAATTGTATTTTTGCATGTTATTATTAATTATAGATCAATGATATATCCACATAATTTTGAACAGAAGATAGGTTTTGATGAAATACGTAAGTTACTGAAAGAAAAATGTCTAAGTACACTTGGTGAAGGAAGAGTAGATGAAATGGTGTTTTCCGATTCTTTTGATAATATCCAGGAATTACTAAACCAAGTAACCGAGTTTATCCGTATCATACAAGAGGAAGATAATTTTCCCGCTAATTATTTTTTTGATGTACGTCCTTCATTGAAAAGAATACGGGTAGAAGGACTATATCTCGATGAACAAGAGGTTTTCGACTTACGCCGTTCACTTGAGACAATCCGTGATATTGTCAGTTTTCTGACTTCTAACGGACAAGAAGAAGAGAGCCCCTACCCTACTTTAAAAAGACTGGCAGGAGATATTGCTGTCTTTCCGCAATTAATAACCCAGATCAACGGGATACTAAACCAATATGGAAAAATTAAAGATAATGCTTCTTCAGAACTGGCACGTATCCGAAGAGAACTTACATCAACTACAAGCGGAATATCCCGTAGTTTGAATACCATTTTACGAAATGCACAATCCGAAGGATATGTTGATAAAGATGTCACTCCTACTATGAGAGACGGACGTTTGGTAATACCCGTTGCACCCGGATTGAAAAGAAAGATAAAAGGTATTGTTCACGATGAATCAGCCAGCGGAAGAACCGTATTTATAGAACCGGCTGAAGTAGTTGAAGCCAATAACCGCATTCGCGAGCTTGAAGGAGAAGAGCGCAGGGAAATCATTCGTATTCTCGTTGGATTTTCCGATAAATTACGTCCATTCATACCTGATATTCTACAGTCTTATGAATTTCTTGCTCAGATTGATTTTATCCGAGCCAAAGCAAACTTTGCCATTCAAACTAATTCGTTGAAACCGGCATTGGAAAACGATCAGGTTGTCGACTGGACTATGTCTGTTCATCCGCTTCTGCAAATGTCATTAGCTAAACATGGCAAAAAGGTGGTTCCACTGGATATTGAATTAAACCATCAGCAACGCCTGCTTATTATATCAGGCCCTAATGCCGGTGGTAAGTCCGTATGCTTAAAAACCGTCGGACTCTTACAATATATGCTGCAATGCGGATTGTTGATCCCATTACATGAAAGAAGTCATGCCGGTATATTCAACAGCATATTTATTGATATAGGTGATGAGCAATCTATTGAAGACGATTTAAGTACTTACTCTTCTCATCTGACGAACATGAAGATGATGATAAAACACTCTAATGAGAAAAGTATTATATTGATTGATGAATTTGGAGGTGGTACCGAACCACAAATAGGAGGAGCCATTGCAGAAGCCGTTTTAAAAAGGTTTAACGAAAGAAAAACATTCGGAGTTATTACCACCCATTATCAGAACCTAAAACATTATGCAGAAGATCACGAGGGAGTAGTTAACGGAGCAATGTTGTATGACAGACACTTAATGCAACCTCTTTTTCAGCTACAAATAGGAAATCCGGGTAGTTCATTTGCTGTAGAGATCGCACGGAAGATCGGACTACCGGAAGAAGTAATTGCAGATGCATCCGAAATAGTGGGAAGCGAATATATCAATGCTGATAAATATTTGCAGGATATTGTCCGCGATAAGCGATATTGGGAAGGTAAACGTCAAACCATAAGGCAACGCGAAAAGCATATGGAAGAAACAATTGCCAAATATGAAGCAGAAATCGAAACACTGGAGAAATCCCGGAAAGAAATACTTCGTAAAGCAAAAGAAGATGCAGAACGTGTATTGCAAGAATCGAATGCGAAAATAGAAAATACAATCCGCATTATTAAAGAAGCACAGGCAGAAAAAGAACAAACCCGTTTGGCCCGTCAGGAATTGTCTGATTTCAGACAATCAATAGAAGACATTGAAAAGTCTAAAATGGATGAACAGATCGCACGGAAAATGGAAAAACTCCGTGAGAAGCAAAACCGAAAGAAGGAAAAGAAAGATAAAAATCAGTCTATAAAGTCTCCATCTACTCCTAAAGTTGAACCTATAACAATAGGAAGCCTAGTGAAAATTAAAGGCCAGTCTTCTGTTGGAGAAGTTATGGAGATATCCGGCAATAGTGCAATCGTTGCCTTTGGCATGATCAAATCAAAAGTTAAGATAGATCGCCTGGAACGTACAACCATCTATAATCAGAAAAAGGAGGAAAAGAAAAGTACCTTTGTTAGTACCCAAACTCAAGATAATGTTTATGAAAAGAAATTAAACTTTAAACAAGATATTGATGTTAGAGGTATGAGAGGTGACGAAGCTATTCAAGCTGTTACTTATTTTGTCGATGACGCTATATTATTAGGAATTGACAGAGTACGTATACTTCATGGAACCGGAACCGGAATTTTAAGAACTCTCATTCGGGATTACTTAAGATCAGTGCCGGGGATAGGTAATTTTCATGATGAGCATGTCCAATTCGGAGGAGCAGGAATCACAGTTGTAGATTTCCATTAAATAAATATTAAAGTATGTAGAAAAGATCATGAACAATAATCTGCTAACTGAGCAATTGACCTATACAGGAGACAGCACTACTCCTACTCATATTCATCTCCTTACTTATTCAGCAAATGATATGCAGGAATTTCAAAATACTGATTTTGATAATATAAAAGGACATATCAAAAGTGATGAGATAAATTGTTTACAGATACATGGATTAAGCAATACTGAAACAGTCAGGCAAATATGTGAACATTTTGAAATAGACTTTCTTGTTCTCCAAGACATCTTAAATGCAGGACATCCCACAAAAATAGAAGAGCACGAAAACTATACAGTGATCATTTTAAAGATATTCAATTATCACACTCAAAAAGACCTGGATCAGCAGCAAGTATGTTTTATCCAAGGAAATAATTACGTATTGACCTTTTTGGAAGAAGAAACTAACTTCTTTGATAATATAACCAATGCTATACGTAGCAATGTATTGAAAATAAGGACCCGCCAATCCGACTATCTGTTAAGCGTTTTGCTAAACAACGTTATGACCAATTATATGCATCTCGTTTCAACAATAGATGACGATCTGGAAGACTTGGAAGAAGAGCTTCTCATCATAAAAAACGGAGATGACATAGGTATGAAAATACAAAATCGCCGCCGTCAGTATATGATAATAAAGAGAACAGTAATGCCGTTGAAAGAGCAATATGTAAAATTACTCCGGGCTGACAATAATCTTATCCATAAAGTAAACCGTGCATATTTCAACGATGTGAATGATCATCTGCAATTTGTTTTGCAAACGATCGAAATATGCCGTGAAACCTTATCTTCCCTGGTAGATCTATATATTTCCAACAATGACTTGCGCATGAATGATATTATGAAGCGCCTTACTATAGTTTCCACTATTTTTATTCCGCTAACTTTCCTTGCAGGAGTATGGGGAATGAATTTCGATTATATGCCGGAATTAAGCTGGCACTATGGCTATTTTGCTGCATGGGGACTCATGCTGATTATAGCTCTTGGTATATATTTCTTTTTTAAAAAGAAAAAATGGTATTAAACAACATAGACTTTACACAAGCAACATTATAAGATTAATATGAAAAGTATCAAAGAAATATACCGTATCGGCAACGGGCCATCCAGTAGTCATACGATGGGACCAAAGAAAGCGGCAGAAATCTTTCTTAACCGGAATCCTTTTTCCAAATCTTTTGAGGTAACTTTATACGGTAGTCTGGCCGCAACCGGAAAAGGTCACCTTACGGATGTGGCAATACTGGATATACTGGAACCACATTCTCCTGTAGAGCTGATATGGAAACCCCAGACATTCCTCCCTTTTCATCCAAATGCAATTAATTTCAAATCTAAAAATGAGAAAGGAGAAGTCGCTGACGAATGGACTGTTTATAGCATCGGAGGAGGTGCTTTAGCTGATGACAGCGGTTGCCTGAATGGCGAAATGAAAGACATCTACGAGATGAGTAATATGCAACAAATCTTAAACTGGTGCGAGAAAAGCGGCAAAAGTTACTGGGAATACGTGAAAGAATGCGAGGATGAAGTATGGGATTATCTGGAAGTTGTGTGGAAAACAATGCGTGAAGCTATTGAACGTGGTCTTGAGCAAGAAGGTGTATTGCCCGGTCCTTTAAACATCCGCAGAAAAGCTGCTACTTATTACATCCGGGCAAGCGGGTATAAAAACTCTTTACGCTCTCGTGGCCTGGTGTTTGCTTATGCACTAGCTGTAAGTGAAGAAAATGCTGCTGGTGGAAAGATTGTCACAGCTCCTACCTGCGGTTCGTCCGGGGTGATACCTGCAGTACTTTATCATCTGCAAAAAAGCCGTGAATTTAGTGATATCCGTATATTGAGAGCACTTGCCACAGCCGGACTGATCGGGAATATTGTGAAAACAAACGCTTCTATTTCAGGTGCGGAGGTAGGATGTCAGGGAGAAGTAGGAGTTGCATGCGCTATGGCTTCGGCAGCAGCAAATCAATTGTTCGGTGGTAGTCCTGCGCAAATAGAATATGCTGCGGAAATGGGTTTAGAACATCACTTGGGAATGACTTGTGACCCTGTATGCGGACTGGTTCAAATACCTTGTATCGAGCGAAATGCTTATGCAGCTGCACGCGCATTAGATGCCAATCTTTACTCATCGTTTACAGACGGTATCCACAGAGTATCTTTTGATAAAGTTGTTCAGGTAATGAAGCAAACAGGACATGATTTGCCTTCACTATATAAAGAAACCGGAGAAGGAGGATTAGCTAAAGATTATACGCAGATGTAAGAGAGTGTCCCAAAAGTATAGATGTCATCCTGGGCCTGACCCGAGATCTCCTCTGTAAGTTATAGAGCAACAGATTGCGGACTTGATCTGCAATGACAGATGACTTTTTGAACCCTCTAAATACAAATAAAAAGATGAGAGCTATCTTCTCTCTCATCTTTTTATTACTCCTTTAGATTATGTCTATTATCAGATTATAATCTGATTTCCTGCTTCATCATAATAGATAATTAAATCAGTTGGTTCTCTGTCCAATTCAATCCTGTAAATTGTAACTTCTCTCCCTTCTGCAGGACGAATAATCCTGTCAACATCATCCTCGGATACATTAAAGGAATAACCATCTCTTTGCAAAGCTGTTTTAATTATCTCTGGTGTGTCAGCCCACCTTATTTCATATACTGTCTGAATCCAGTTGTACTGGTTATCCAAAAACATTTCGAAATAAATATTCCCGTTAACCAAATTTACTTCGATCATGTTTCTTTCCCTGTCAATGTCCAGGATTCTGGCTCCCGGATATTTTTCATTAACAATTTGCACGATCCTGTTTTCCACGGGTTCGGGATAAGCTGAGTTATAGTCATTTACCACTTTAAGCAACACACCTTCTTCGCTATAAACCAAATCTACATCTGTTTCCCCTCTTTCCATTTCGACTACATATACCGGATCCATATCTTTACGTTCGATATAATCTACGTCTTCTATCCGCCAGTCTCTATACTCAGTAGTTGCAATGTTATCTTTAATAACTTGTGGAAGCTGAGAAACAGGAATATCAGTTTCTGTTAAAAGCCATGCACCATTAGCATCAAACCAACTATCTTTTTCTTTTCCGTCATGACGGAATTCAACCACATAATATTCCCCTTTACGTTCCCACTCAATATGGGTGGCACCAGGATACATTTGATGAAATGCATCGGTTATCACCGGATCAGGAGAATAGTTATCATCATCATCACAAGATGTCATTACAAACATCGAAATCAGAAATAGTGTAAATAAATTAAGCTTTAGTTTCATACAAATTTATTATTTAATTAATCATCCATTCTTAAAAAACGCCCTTTTGAATCAAAAGTTATATCCAGGTCATTACTAAGTTCTATCTGATAGCCTCTTCTTAATTTTTCTATTTTCACAATACGCTGGTCCGGATAATATTGATTTACATATTGCATTATTGGAGCAGAAACAAACACAGCCGGTACGCTATTTCTTTTGCAATCAATTTCTTTCCATTCTCCGTTCTTATCAAACTCGATTTCTGTGCCATTTGTTAAAGTGACTTCATAATTTTTCGACTTAAATAATTCATTATCTATTTTAAGATAAGAAATATTAACATCCGGAAAATTCTTATTTACAAGTTCACGAGCTTTAACAGGTAACCGGCTTACATCATGTGTCACAAAATCACGCCCTACTGCTACCTGGTAGAGGAATGATAAAATAAAAAATATACCAAGAATCTTTTTCATAATTTTGCTGTTTTAGTTTCAATTATGTTACAAAGATCGTATGCTATTTAGGAAAGATTTTGGAATTATCCTATACAATTCAATATTTTATATATTTTAACTAGACCTATATCAAATTCATCTTATAACATGTACAAATGAGAGTGTCCTTAAATATGTTTACTGCCCTAACATATACTTAATCACACTTATTCGCACTATTAAACATTGGAGGATTAATTTATCTGAAGATCATCTGCTTATAATTACGCAAATCAAATACCGGGAAAGCTCAATAAGAAGGTATGTTGTCCCTGAGTGTAATTATATGAGATACGGATATGATATAGATCAGTTATGGATTTAACAATAGAAAGCCCTAAACCATTAGAACTTTCGCTTGTAGAATCTTTTGCACGGTAAAAACGTTGAAATAAACGTTTATCATCTAAAGGATGGCTTCCGCTATTACTGATTGAAAGTGAATTCTGCATAACAGTAATCGAAACATTGCCATTTTCCATGTTGTGAAGTATAGCATTCTTTATCAGGTTAGTAAACAGAATTTGTGCAAGATTCTCATTCATAGTAACCATGCAAGTATGATTGTGGGCCACGGATAAGTTTATATTCTTATAATTATATACTTCCTCCAGGTCATGAACAATAGAATCAATCAACTCATTCAAGTTAATCTTTTGAGTTTCCTGATATTGACTATTATTTATGCGTGACAATAACAAAAGTGCTTTATTCAATCTCACTGCACGGTTCAGGGTTTGATACACCTCATCAATTTCAACAAGCTGCTTTTTTGTAGTAGCCTCTTCTTCAGCTAAAAGTTCTAATTTACCTAATGCTATGGCTAATGGGGTTTGTAACTCATGAGAAGCATTTTCTATGAAACTTTTTTGCTCCTGATAAGCTTTTTCACTGCGAGTACTCATAGCCAAAGCTGCTGCATTTAATTTCTTAAACTCGCTTATCTTTGTCTCATTATTAAGAGGAGGTACAGGTTCTCCCGGCATAATCCGGTCAAACCATTTTAATAACTTATGTAAAGGAGTAAGGGCTTTTTGAAGTAATATTTTATTTCCGATAACAATACATATCATTAAGAGGATATACAAGGTTATCAAATATGTAAATATAGCTTCAATCATGTCTTCACGTTCTAAAGTAGACATGCGGATTTCTATTTCATAAAAGCTCCCGTTAGAAGCTAAAAAGGAAGATTTCATAACACGCACCGGCTCCCATTCATCTTCACTCTCAATATACATCGTCGAATCGTAAAAACGCTCTTCGTATTTTCTTGCTTTTTCCGGTGATATAGGTCTGAAAATATAAATTTGTATGATACTGTCATTACTATTTAATATTTCAGGATTGATAAGAGCTTTACCTACAACAATATCACGTATATTTTCTAACCTGTCTTCTGTTTCGTCTGTCACTTCTTCAATAATGGCAAAGTAAAATAAAACTCCCCATATCCCTACAAGGAATAAAAGAAATATAAAAAAATTACGATTTACATAATAAAGAAGTTTCATGTTTAAGTGGGTATATTAAACGTCAGTAAGTTTATAACCAAAACCATATACCGCTTTTATCTCAGGCACTGCTTCTGCTTCTTTTAGCTTTCTGCGCAAATTCTTTACTTGTGAATAGATAAAATCCAAACTATCCGCCTGGTCAATATTATCTCCCCACACCGACTCGGCTAAAGACGTTTTATTGATTAAACGATTAGGGTTACTCATAAAATAATACAGAAGATCAAATTCTTTTCGATTGAGAGTAAGTTCGTTACCATTAACTGATACAATCCGTTTATCAGGACAAAGCACTAAATTTTGAAGTATAATACTAACTTCTCCATCGGCCTGGCGACGGCGAAGAAGCGATTTTACACGTGCGTTAAGTTCAGCCAGATGAAACGGTTTTGCCAAATAATCATCGGCACCCAGATCTAATCCTTGAATTTTATCTTCTAAAGAATCTTTGGCAGATATAATAATAACACATTCTTTCTTTCGCTTGTTTTTTAATTCTTCCAGGATAGACAGACCGTTTCCACCGGGTAACATTATATCCAATAAAATACAATCATAATCATAATCGTTGATTTTCTCCATTGCTGATTGATAGTCAGAAGAGGTTTCAACTATAAAGCGTTCCCGTTCAAGAGATTCTTTTATCATTTCACAAAGACTTTTTTCATCTTCTATGAGCAATATTTTCATATACAAAAGACTTTTAAGAAGAATACATATGTGCAAAGTAAGTAACAGATTTGGGAATAATTCTGGAACAATTAAAAATTTCCCAATCATCCTTCTTCTTCCAGATATGCTTCTTCTATCAGTTCTTCCTTTTTAACAGACATCTTTCCATCTTTTGAAACTATGATAGATACAGGAATATACAAATCTGTCTGAGGATAACTGACACTTGCTGCAAATAATAATGCACTTTCGGTAGTTTTATCAAAAACAAGTCCTTCAAGAATAGATTTAGAAAGAAAATCGGGAGTTATTATAGAAGAGAAACTTTGTTTGGTAAATTGTTTATTAAAAAACTTTCCTCCATTTGCATCGGTTATGGTAAGGTTAATCTCATTATCCCAGAATATATCTCCTGAAGTTGCTTTTACTTTTGGAAGAGAACTGCTCGGTACTCTGTTTATTGAGATTTTATATTTTTTTCCTCTCCAGCTAACGGAAGTATTATTGTTTGAAACCTGCATTTTCTGGATACCTGTTGCCTCGGAGTTTTCTTCTATCTGAAATGCTACGGTATCTTCGTTGCTCTGCTCATCTTTTTTATTAGAACAAGAAAATATAAATACAGATAAAGATATGAGAAAAATAAAATGAAATATTTTTAACGTTGCCATAGATTTATTTTTATACAGCAAAGAAATGAAATCTGAATTATATAAACAAGAAAAAGGCCGGGTAATTCACATTAGCCGACCTTCATGAGAAAACTAAAAACTAAACTAAATCTCGTTTCTTTATCAACTATTTTTAGGAAGACGAGTCTCTTTACGATCTACTCTTTTTAATTTATTTCGATCGATATTTCTTTTCTGTTCTTTATTCTTTTCATATTGAGCATATTGCTCGTTAGTAAGAATCTTTTTCAGCTTACTTTCCCGAACTTTAAATGCTTCTTTAGCTTTAGTACGCATTTCTTTCATTTCGGCAGTATTTTTATCTTTCTTAAAATCCTTGGAAGTAGACTTTTTTCTATTCTGTTTGATATCCTTACTGGATACATCTTTTCTTCCATGATTTTTTTGCAACTGCTTTGCAAATTCCAGATTTACAACTTTAAGTTGTTGAGCCTGATTCTCATTCAATGAATACTCCTTTACCATACGTTCTGTCATTTTTTCCGCACGAATTTCAGGAGAAACATGTTGTCGTCCTTTACCAGGACCGGATTGAGCGAATGATATACCGCTCATTATCATTATACCTATCAAAAACAAACTAACCTTTTTCATATAAAATATAATTAATTAAAGCATAAAATAAGGTTGCAACCTTTTATATGACTTTCTTTTCTGAAGAAGGTTTAATCCTATATGAAAAATTAATTTATAACGCTAGGATTTGTTGATCAATAAATTAAAGAACTCAATTTAAATAAAATAAAAAAATAAACATAAATTATTAATCTTATCTTTTTGTTTTACAGAGATTTAAGCAATAAAGAAAAATCCTTGTAACGTCCATATCCTACAAATTCATCCGTAGGTTGAACTATATCATCTTCCGGTATTACATTTTCTACTTTTTTATCTGTTATAGCAACACCGAGGAAGTTTTTCACAGAAGTTCCCCTTACCATGGCAATCAGTTTAATTCCAAACTCCTGTTCAAAATTTAAATCATTTATATGGAACCCATGATACTTAAGTGGCAAACTGAATTTTAATATATAATAATCATTACCTACTTTAAATGATTCTATTTCAGTACCCAAATCAAGAAGTCGCACTAAATCGCGTGCAGCATCACTTTCAGGAGTCAGAATTTTATCTAAGCTAAATGCTTCAAGGACCGCTTTGTGAATTTCATCAATGGCTCGGGCGTAGATGCGTTTTACCTTTTTCTTTTTCAAAAGAGCTACCACACGTATGGAGGCACTAAGATTTTCTCCTATGGTAACAATTATGATGTCCACATCTTTAAGAGGAAGTACTGAAAGGGATGTTTCATCTGTAGCATCAATAATGAAAGTCGTCGCTATTTTATCCTTAAGGATATCAGCACGATGTTCATCAATATCTACTCCTATTACTTCATTCCCTAAAACGGAGAGCTTCTCAGCCAGTTCGCTTCCGTAATTACCCAATCCAATGATTATATACTTCATCATTAATCTCTTTGCAAAGATACATAATTTATTTTAATACAAAACACTAATCATAAAAAAATGATATTTTTTTTACTTTTATCTCTCCTATTTATATCCTTTTCATTATCAATAGGCTTCTACAGATATTTGTAGTGATGCTTTTTAGTTAATTAATAATTATTTCTTCTTTAGGATACCGGTATTTACTCTCTCTTTTTCTATGAATAAATCCCAGCATCAATGTAATAACTCCTACACGTCCTATGAACATTAAAAAAGAGATAATAACCTTAGAAGGTACACTAAGTATTTCTGTGGTATCAAGTGTCGACCCAGCCGTACTTAGAGCAGAGGTACACTCAAATGTTAAAGTCAGTATATGGATATCGGGTTCTAAAATACTTAAAATAAATACAGCGCAAAACAATATTAATATAAATATTAGCATAGTTGCATTAGAACGGCGTATTGAATCTGAAGTTAATTCACGGCCAAAGATCTCTATTCTCTCTCTCCCTCGTATCACAGCCCATAAATTTAAAATAATTACAGCAAAAGAGTTAACCTTAATACCTCCCGCAGTAGATTGTGCACCACCTCCTATAAACATCAGAAAAAGAATGATAAGAACCGTTTGCACACTTAATGCAGATATACCTACACTATTAAACCCTGCAGTTCGCAGGCTGATGGCGTTAAAAAAGGAGTAGAGTAACTTATCACCGGCATTCATTCCTGCAAATGTATTGTTCCATTCAAAAACTGCAATCGTTATTATACCTATAGCTAACAGCACCATTGTCACAACCAAAACAATTTTTGTATTGAGATTATATAAATGAATTTGGCGAACTTGTTGTTTCTTTCCTGTACGAATGAAATAAAACAAACGTTTAAAGCGATAGGAAATTATATCTTTAAAATTAGATAATATAGGAAAACCGATACTACCTAAAATAATAAGGAAAGCCAGGGTTATATAAAACATATGATGATTGTGTATCAAATCGGGGTTGCCTACGCCACCCGGAAAAATAGAAAAGCCGGCATTACAAAATCCGGAGACAGCATGGAATGCGGCATAAGCCAGCTCATCATGCCAATCCATACTTAGCGTACCATGGATACTCAGAAAAAGAAACAACATCCCGGCTACTTCGATAGTAAGAGTAAATGCCAGTATATAAAGTAAAGTTGAGAACAGAGAGCCTGGTGAATTTGAGTTTATAATGTCGGTTACTACCAGCTGATTGTATAAAGAGGTATTTCCCATAAAAAATAAGGCAAAGAAGCTGGTAAATGTCATTACCCCTATCCCACCGATCTGCACCAATAAAATAATAATAAGCAAGCCTTCTGCCGTAAATGTAGTGGGCAAATCTACGGAAGAGAGTCCTGTTACGCATACAGCACTCGTGGCTGTGAATAAGGCATCACTCCAACTAATACCGGATATGGTAGAATGAGGTAACAATAAAAGTCCCATCCCGACTAAAATAAATATCAGAAAACTGGTGGCAAGTATTAAAACCGGATTAGTTCTTTTACCCAATAAACGTACCAGACCATTGGAAAGGTGAAGCACGGAAAGAACTAATAATAAGGTAATATGATAAGTTTTACTATTTATAAAAAGCCATATATCCTGAAATATTCCTGAAGGAGGTTGCGGCAATATAACCGGCAATAAGGTTATGTAGAGCAAACCGGAAAGAATCCAGGCCAGTATGCGGAAGCGTACTTTTATCTCTTTATATTCCAGAAAGATATGAGCACTGGTATTTATCAGAAAGGCAATCCAGGTTAAGTTATATAATCTGTTTAAAGAAGTAATTTCTTTAAGGGAAAGAATAAATCCATACTCATATATTGCTCCAAGAATAAAAAACAGTGCTATAACATAAGTAATAGCATCAGTTATTCTTATTAATATATGAGTACGGGGGCGTATCCATTGTTCGTTAAATAGCAGAAGTTTATTAGTAAAATTCATCTATTCATTTATTTAGCGGTATATAAACATAATCGTTAAATATGGGTTATATGGTATAAACAAAATAGAAAAAGAATGTTTCACAAGAAAAAATAACCTTAAGATCATTTTCCTACGCAACAATTAATAAATGATTGGTTATCTTTAGTAAATAATTCGATTTTAATTGGTTGTGACCAGATAAATAATTTAGCTCTTTTGCAATAAATGAAGGATAGGAATATAGAAAAGAAGAATACAATAAGTACTTGTTTCGTATTTATTTTTATTTAATTTTGCAAATTAGACATAAAAGGGGGAATATACAATGGATGATATACATGCAAAAGAAATAACGGACGAGGAGATGATCAACCAGGGGTTTCAGGAACTTCTGACAGCTTATCTTTCTACTAAACACCGTAAAAAAGTAGATCTTATTACTAAAGCATTCAATTTTGCCAATCAGGCTCATAAAGGAGTAAAACGCCGCTCCGGCGAACCTTACATTATGCATCCGCTTGCTGTAGCACAAATTGTATGTGTTGAAATCGGATTGGGATCTACTTCCATCTGTTCTGCCCTTTTACATGATGTAGTAGAAGATACTGACTATACCGTAGAGGACATTGAAAACATCTTCGGAAAGAAAATTGCACAGATCGTTGACGGGCTGACTAAGATATCGGGCGGAATATTCGGTGACAGAGCATCTGCACAGGCTGAAAACTTTAAAAAGCTATTGCTGACAATGTCGGAGGATATTCGTGTTATCCTAATTAAAATAGCCGACCGTTTGCACAACATGAGAACTTTGGGTTCTATGTTGCCTAATAAACAATATAAAATAGCTGGAGAAACCCTTTACATATATGCTCCTTTGGCCAATCGCCTGGGATTGAATAAAATAAAGACTGAGCTGGAAAACCTCAGTTTCAAATACGAACATCCCGAAGAATATAAAGAGATAGAAAAAAAACTAGCGGAGACAGCTGCAAAGCGGGAAATAGACTTTAATACCTTCACCAACCCGATCCGTAAACAATTGGATACGATGGGAATTAATTATCGTATTATAGCCCGTACCAAATCACCTTATTCCATATGGAATAAAATGCAGACTAAGCATATTCCATTTGAAGAAATATATGATATCCTAGCTGTCCGTGTCATCTTTACCCCAAAGAACCCGGAAGAAGAGTTAAATGAGTGTTTTAACATATATGTATCCATTTCCAAAATTTACAAAGCTCATCCCGACCGTTTACGTGATTGGGTAAGCCATCCGAAAGCAAATGGTTATCAGGCCCTGCATGTTACACTGATGAGTACAACAGGACAATGGATCGAAGTACAGATACGTAGTGAACGCATGAACGATGTGGCAGAACAGGGATTTGCCGCTCATTGGAAATACAAAGACGGTGGAGGTAGTGAAGATGAAGGAGAATTAAACAAGTGGCTGAGGACTATAAAAGAGATCTTAGATGATCCTCAACCAGATGCTATTGATTTCCTTGATACCATTAAATTAAACCTTTTCGCATCCGAAATATTCGTTTTCACTCCCAAAGGAGAGATTAAAACAATGCCGCAAAACTGTACGGCACTGGACTTTGCGTTCTCGATTCACACCTATCTGGGAAGTCATTGTATCGGAGCTAAAGTGAACCATAAGCTTGTGCCTCTTAGCCACAAACTACAAAGTGGCGACCAGGTTGAGATACTTACTTCAAAATCCCAAAGGGTTCAACCCGAGTGGATACATTTTGCAACCACTGCAAAAGCCAAAAGTAAGATCATGGCTATTTTAAGGAAAGAGCAACGTAAATCCCAGAAAGAAGGAGAAAAACTTTTGAATGAATTTTTCCAGAAAGAAGATATCCAGCCCGATACTATCAAAATAGAAAAACTTTATAAACTTCATAAATTACCGAATAAAGAAGACCTATTTACTTCTATCGGCGAAAAGAAAATCACTTTGGGAGAAGCTGACCGCAATGAGTTAAGAGAGAAAGGAAACACCAGCAACTGGCGTAGATACCTTACCTTTTCATTCGGAGGAAATAAAGAATCTAAAGAAAAACCCGAAGAAAAGATACCGGTTATTGATATCGATACCAAAAAGGTAATGCGGCTTACCGAAGATACTATCCAAAAGAACTACACAGTAGCCCAATGTTGTAAGCCAATTCCCGGAGATGATATTCTGGGATATGTAGGAGACAATAATCAGATACTTATTCACAAACGTCAGTGTCCCGTAGCGACTAAGCTCAAAAGCAGTTATGGCAACAGGATAATTGCGGCAGAATGGGATACTCACAAAAACCTGTCCTTCCCTATTGCAATAGCTATAAAAGCAATAGATAAAGTCGGCCTGCTGAATCAAATCACCCAGATTATTTCCAACCAGCTCGGGGTGAATATCCGTAAGATGGCTATCGAAAGTAATGACGGAATAGTAGAAGGTAAAATCGAATTGTATGTTCACGATGTGGATGATGTGAAAGCTATTACCAACAATCTACGAAAAATAAGCAACATTAAATCTATTACAAGAGTAGAAAGCGATTAACCTATTTATTTATCGCCTACTCTTAATTATATAAGTTGTAAGTTGTTCTTAATACTTTAAATTCTGTCCTCCGGTTTATTGCATTTGAAATTTCCTGTTGCTCTTCCGAAAGGGTTTTTATGAATTCTTCGGTTAAAACATCCCCCTCTTTTACGAACTCAAGCTTTTCCGCCAAACGCTTTCTTATGAGTTTAGGCTCACTTTCTCCATATCCTTTAGCTATAAGCCGTTCTTTGGCAATACCACCTTTTATCAGGTAGTTTACTACGGATTCCGCACGGCGTTGCGACAAACGCATATTGTAGTTGTCTTCTCCGCGATAATCCGTGTGTGCGCCTAATTCTATCGTCACATGAGGGTTATCGTTCAAAAGTTTAATCAGTTCATCCAAGGCTGTAGTAGATTCTTCCGTAAGAGTTGCCTTATCAAACTCATAGAAAATATTTTCGATTAACACCGGACGTGCCATTGAAGATAACGGGAACTGTAAGGTATATTCTTTGTTCTCCTGGATCGTATCCGTTGTGAGTTCTTGTTTATAATTGAGATACCCACGGTTGCTGGCCATCATCACGTAGCTCATACCCCGCTTAACACGCTTGGTAAAGGAACCGTCTTTCTTCACGTTTACTTTCTCATTAGTCCCGTCACGTCCGACAAAACTCACAACAGCATCCGGCAATTCATAGGCTTCTTTATCATAAACCCAACCTGTAACCGTATAGACTATTTCCGGAACTTCGAAAGTAAATATATGATCCCATCCACGCGCATCTCCGCGATTGGATGAGAAAAAGCCTCGATTGTATTCTCCTTCAAAAGTCATTCCTAAATCATCTCCTTGAGAGTTTACAGGAGATCTCATATTGCGTACTCTCCATACGCCGCGTTCTTCTGTTGCCCTGAAAATATCAAGTCCTCCCATTCCCGGATGTCCATTGGAAGAAAAGTAAAATTCTCCGTTCGGGCGGAAAGTCGGAAACATCTCATCCCCGGGTGTATTTATTGGTTCTCCCAGATTCTCTACCGGACCAACTCCGGAGGGAATGATACGGGCACGCCATATATCCAATTCTCCCATGCCGCCGGGCATATCAGAAGTAAAGTACAACCATTCTCCATCAGCAGATACGGCAGGATGTGCAACAGAAGATAGTGTATCTTTAGTAATTTCACACTTCTGGGGAGCACCCCAATTGGCACCCGTACGTTGGGAAACGTATATTTCTGCATACACCGGAGCTGTACCATCTCTTCTACAACGGGTAAAATACATGGTTTTCCCGTCAGGAGTGAAAGCACATGTTCCATCTTCAAATTCACTATTTATCTCGGATTCTACAACTTCAGGAGATTGCCATTGCTTTTTTTCATTTTTCTTGGCCATGAAAATGTCGGTACTCTTCATCCCCGTTATATTATTAAGATCATTTCCTTTAGCCTGGTCACGGGAAGATGTAAGATATATCTGATCTACATCATCTCCTGCATACATGGGAGAATATTCCGAGCGTCGGGAATTAAATAATGTGAATTTCTTAACGATATGCCTTGTGGGCTCTTTTTTCCATTGCGGAGCTAATTCACATGAGAGTAAACCACTTTGGGCCAATACGTCATCCGGTTTGTAGGTGAGATATATTTCGTAGTTTTTTGCAGCATTTTTATAATCGGCATTTTTACGATGCATTTCCGCAAGCCAGAAAAAAGAGATACTATCCTGATATTTATAACGTATGGCATTCATATAAGCTCCGCGCGCGCGAAGGGTATAGTTAATACGGCGATAGCTATCTGCCAGTTTATAAGCTATTTCGCCACGTAAGGTTCTTTCTTTGGGAGAGGCTTTTGAATAAGCTTTTTTATAGTGTTTGGCAGCTTCATGGTACTCTCCAAGAAAATAACTTTGATCTCCCTTTTTGAGATGATTCCCAAAGCCACAGGAAGTTATTAATAATAAGAATAATAATAGAAAGCTATAGCCGGATATATATTTCATGTACAAATTATCAATGTTGCTTCTATTGCATTTTACCAATAGTTTCACTTTTAGGATTAATTTCCAATAAAAGCGAAAAGAGAGTAACCCTGATCGTACTCATTAGTAAAACTCAAAAAATGGAAATTTATTGTAGGGAAAGACTTAAATTTATCTTCAAACTAATGATTCTTACTCTATACACCGAAAAAATAATTAAATAAGACATAATCTGGAGAGTTTTATTCATCGGATTATCCACAAAAACTAAAACCTTTTTTATATTCGCTCTGAAGCGTTATATAATATACATTTTTCGTTTAGCAGAAATCATTTGTTGCAAATTCTATCCACTTATATTGTCAATTCTATCCATTACTTTATAAATCTGTCCACTTCAAAAAATAGATATTATTTTATTTGCGTGCTATATGCCATTTCTCTATATTTGAACGTCTTTAAGTAGTTGCTACAGTTAACACGGACGATACGAGGTCGGTGGTTGAGTAAGGAAAACCTTTCTGATTCCCCAACAAAATCCCCCACTCAACCAGATTCCATAATGTCGTCGTTCCAAAAATATAGAAGACTTTGTTGAATCCGTGTAACTGTAGAGAAAATATTTAAAACCGACCTATTCAATCTTAACACTAAAAACTGTTTCTTACTATCCGGCTCTCCCCCAATGGCCGGATAGTCCTTTTATAGGGTTTCCTTATATTATACTCAAGATTTCTTCACTAATAATTTATTAGCCCAGGATACTTCCTTCAACACCCAGTTAATATCATCTCCCGAATAGCTTTGTGCCTGATATTGATGCAATAAGTCCAGATAGTCTTGTACGGCTCTTTCCATTTGATAGTTTTTGTTCATTCTGATTAGTACTAATATCTTCTGTTTGTATGCATTTAAATTTGGAGTATTAGACATGCGAATCGCCTTTTCTATATATTCAAGGCATTTTTCATTATCCTCAGGAGCAGTGCTTAACCCCATTTGTGCTTTAGCCCATATTACATAATCTTCATCAGAAGCAACTTTATTATCTATATTTCTGTTTACAAATGAAAGAGCAGCCTCATAATCTTTAGATACAATTTGCGTGATAGCATTAAAGGTAGTAACACCGGATATCTGGCGCTTATAATGACGGTCGTTAAACTCAGATATCTCTCCTAATGCTTTTATCCTTTCATCCAACTTATAGAAATGACCATTCTCCGATAAAGGATAAAAATCTTTTCTCTCATGATAGTAGTTGTTTATTTTTGTCAGTGCAGTAGATAAAGCAGTCGGGTTCATATTCAATTTGGAAAGTAGGTACTTTGCAATAAAATCAGCTTCCCTCACTTGAGTATCAGTATAATCCATTCCCATCCTCTGGTTTATTTGACTCCATATTGCAGCAGATACTATGGCTGTACTAAAAGATAGTGTACCCGGTATATAATATTCATTGTTATAGTAGAGATATTCTTCGCCAACTGCCACAAGTGCATTTGCTATACCACCCCAAAACTCAGCTCTGTTAGCACGGCTTATAGCTTTCTTGATATTTATTAAAGAATGGTCCAATACATAATGAGCCAAATCCGAAGTTAAGACAGCCATAAGTTCTTCTTCTGAATCAAGTATGGATAGCAAACCGGTACTAATTATTAAACTGCCATTGGCCAATATATAATTATCAGGTGCCGGAGACTTCATTATATAAATATTATTTTTCCCCGGAAGTTTATTGTAAAGATTCTGAGGCATGATTTTTAATAATACGGAGTGTACATAATCTTCTAATATAATATCTTCATATATAAGCCCCGAACTCGACAAGTTATTTATATAGTCTACACTTTCGGTATAAAGTTCATTTCGCAAATCATAATTTAGGCCCTTATCATAATGTTGAAACATCTTCTTTTCAATAAAAATCCGATGCCAAATACCTTTAACATCTTCAGGATGGAGTTCAATGGCTTTATAGTCCCTTAAAGGAAGCCCAAAATTGAAGTCGTTTATATTGAGAGACAAATAAATCATTAAAGGTGTAGTTTTATTTTTAGCATAAAGCACTCTATTTAATAAAAAAGTATCTCCTTTAAGATAATTATTATAATCTTTCTTGAAAACGCCTTTAATATTCATATCACTACATAGCTCTTCCCACTGGGCAAAAATGCTTGAACTTAAAAATAAGATCAGCATTATAAATAAAGTTATTCTTTTCATGATCGGCTTGATTTCAAAGTTTTTCTTTGCTACAAATATAAATAGGGGAAAACCTATAAACAATATTTTTTCCCTATAAATGAAGGGAAATTCCTATAAAGTTTAAATAATAAAAAAACTATTAATTAACTTTATTTACACAAGAACATACCTAATAATAAATAAATATATACAAATAATATTAATAAAGTACATTTTAAGGCAACAACTTACTACTAAAATGACACACAGATCTTCTCTAAAAGAAATATTATTCACCTACTACTAACAGAGTATTCAAATACTACTCCCAGAAGGCTAAAGCACTACTACCTGAGATACCCCCTACTACTACCTGAATATAGGGTATACTACTACCTGAGTTAAGGCCCAAATTCTGAGAGTAGTACAGGTATATTTCTGGTAATAGTGGGGGGTATCTCAGGTAGTAGTAGGATATATCTTCCGATACTAATACACTTTTGACTATAGAGAGGTGTGGAAACTTATAAAACTTCTTAAAAAAACAATATCTGAAACGGTTAAAGCTCACCGCAAATTAAATTACCCGTTTCTTTTAAAACAGAAAATTTATCGGAGTATGCGAAGGCTATTATTAAACCAAATGATATAATTATAATTATTTTAGCAATAACATAAAGCTAAATTAGATATTTATCATTCAATAAGATTGCAAATAATACAAAAATCAATCTATTTAACACCGTAGATTTTCCCGGTTTTTTCTTTTAAATAGAGAAAAATCTTCCTTAAAATATCACTTTATCCCTCTACCGGCAGAAAATAAAATGAAATCAAGGGAGTTAGAAAATAAAGTTTAAAACCTTATTTAATTACAATAATTATACACAAAAATTAATCCGAATAGTTCAATTTATTAATACTGTTCGGATTAAATGTTATATAAGATAAAATCCTATTTCAATGCAGGAAAGTTATTATTATCTCTTACCTCAATCTCATCTGATCCAGCAATCTTGTCTTTACATAATCAATTGTTGCCTGATCTCTGTAAGATTTCCATGCGCTTCTCTTATCTGACTTTTCAATTATCCGTCTGAATTTAGTAACCGGATTTTCTTCTCCCAACACACTCTCCAATTTGCGGTTAAGTTCTTCGTCATTTAATTGAGTAACGAATTTCTGCATAATAAGCAAAACATCGTTAGAGTCAAGAGGCTCAAACTTAATCCGGTCATCCCATTTGGCATTGCTTAAATCATATTCATCCAGCAAATCCTCATTCTGTTCGTTATAAGCTTCGTTCTCAAATATCCCCCGGTTTTCTACTTGTTCTATTTCTAAAGTATCCGGATTGAGATAGCAAACAAACCCTCTTTCGATTGCATGGGCTATTTGAAGTATGGTGCTTCTATATTCTTCGGGCAACTCATGGTTCTTCGGATTAATACCATCATTGAGTATTTGATTTTCAAGAAAATTAAGTACTGCCATCAATTTCTCTTCATCATTGTCAATGAGAGAAAGCATCCCAATAATATCTACATATAATTCTTCTGATTTCATTGTGAGGTCCTTTTTAGTTATACTGAACCTACAATTAACAAGATGCAGACATTTTTTGTTTTAACTCCCCAATTCTTAGAGCAATAGTTAAAGAGAAAGATGTAGCTTTTCAATCACTTTAATAAATCAAATTTTCCTGCTTCGTTCTCAAAGTGCGGAGTAAAAATCCCTTTATCTAAATTCTTTTTAATCTCATCAATACTCCAAAAACGTCCTCCTGCCAATTCTTTTTTATCGGGATGTATTTCACCATTGTATATGGTTTTATGTGTAAAAACCAATTCTCTTTCATCAGGAGATTCGAATATATAAGATGCTATAAATTCCGGAACAAAATCAGTTATACCTAATTCTTCCCGAACTTCCCGCTTTAGTGCCGTTTCAATATTTTCACCTAAGTCTACATGACCTCCTATAGCAATGTCCCATTTACCGGGTTGAATATCTTTCCAATCCGGACGCTTTTGCAAATAAAGTTCACCTTTATCATTAAATACGTGTAAGTGCACAACAGGATGTAACTTCTTATTACCATTATGACACTCTTCACGGGTAGCAGTGCCGATAATATTTCCTTGCTCGTCAATTACAGGAAAAAGTTCTTCTTTATTATCTTTCAACATAGTTATATTAACATAAAATGGTTACATACAAATATAACACGATTTCACTTAAAAAGATTTCATTTATTCGTTTTAATAAAATATAATGTATAAATTTGGCAGTATAAACCAACAAAATAAAACTTTATGAGTTCAAAAACAAAAAAAATTCTACTTCCCGAAGATGAAATACCCAAATACTGGTATAATATACAGGCAGACATGATTAACAAACCCATGCCTCCACTCAATCCAAAAACGAAAGAACCTTTAAAGCCGGAGGATCTGTATCCGATATTTGCTGAAGAGCTATGCAAACAAGAGCTTAACCAGAAAGATAAATGGATAGAAATACCGGATGAGGTCCGTGAGATGTATAAAAATTATCGCTGTACTCCCTTAGTTAGAGCTTACGGATTGGAAAAAGCACTGGGAACCCCGGCTCATATTTACTTTAAAAATGAAAGTGTCAGCCCTATCGGATCTCATAAATTAAATTCAGCCATTGCACAGGCCTATTATTGTAAGGAACAAGGTGTTACCAATATTACTACAGAAACAGGTGCAGGCCAATGGGGAGCGGCTCTTTCGTATGCTGCAAAAGCTTTCGGGTTGGAATTAGCTGTTTATATGGTTAAAATAAGCTATGAGCAAAAACCTTACCGCCGTTCGATTATGCAAACATTCGGTGCACAGGTTACACCGTCTCCTTCTATGTCTACACGTGCAGGGAAGGATATTCTTACTACCAATCCACATTATCAGGGTTCTCTGGGCACAGCTATTTCAGAAGCTATTGAATTAGCCATGACTACTCCTAATTGTAAATATACTTTAGGATCGGTACTTAGCCACGTGGCTCTTCATCAAACAATCATCGGATTGGAGGCTGAGAAACAAATGGAGATGGCTAATGAATATCCGGATATAATTATCGGATGCTTTGGAGGAGGCTCTAACTTTGCCGGAATTTCATTTCCTTTTATGCGTCATACAATTCTGGAAGGGAAAAAAACAAGATATATTGCTGCCGAGCCGGCATCATGTCCCAAACTAACAAGGGGTAAGTTTCATTATGATTATGGTGATGAAGCGGGTTATACCCCTCTCCTACCCATGTTTACATTAGGACATAACTTTGCTCCGGCCCATATCCATGCAGGCGGACTTCGTTACCACGGAGCAGGAGTTATCGTATCCCAGTTATTAAAAGAAGGATACATGGAAGCTGTTGACATCAAACAACTAGATTCTTTTGAAGCAGGATGCTTGTTTGCGCAGACTGAGGGAATTGTTCCTGCACCCGAGTCAAACCATGCTATTGCTGCTGCTATCAATGAGGCGAACAAATGCAAGGAGACAGGTGAAGAGAAAGTCATACTATTTAATTTATCAGGTCATGGACTTATTGACATGGCTTCTTATGATAAATATATTTCCGGTGATCTGATCAACTATTCCTTAAGCGACGAAGAAATTGAGAACAATTTAAAAGAACTGGATAAGCTATTGTAAAGTTATTGTTAGTAGTTAAGTAGTTAGGTAGTCAAAGAATTTTATACTTAACTGATTGATTACTAAGTTGTAGCATGCAACTGATAACTACTTAACTACTAATAACCAAACCTAATAATTCAATGAAAAAATATATTGGAACACACGTTAGTGCATCTGGTGGAGTAGAGTCTTCACCTATAAATGCACGGGAAATAGGGGCAAATGCTTTTGCTCTTTTTACAAAGAACCAACGTCAGTGGGTAGGAAAACCATTAACCGAAAGCAGTATTGCCGCTTTCCGGGAGAATTGCGAGCTACATAGTTTTCAGGTCGATCATATTCTACCTCACGACAGTTATTTAATAAACTTAGGTCATCCCGAAGAAGAAGGACTGAATAAAAGTCGTGAAGCTTTCATCCACGAAATGAAACGCTGTGAACAGTTAGGGTTAAAGCTTTTAAATTTCCATCCGGGAAGCCATCTTAACAAGATATCTGTTGAACAATGTCTTGACAGGGTTGCTGAATCTATTAATATTGCTTTAGATAAAACCAAAGGAGTAACAGCCGTTATAGAAAATACAGCAGGACAGGGAAGCAATGTCGGCTTCGCCTTCTGGCATCTGAAATATATCATTGATAAGGTAGAAGATAAGAGCCGCATTGGTGTATGTATTGATACATGCCATACGTTTACTGCCGGATATGACATTAAAAATGAATATGATAAAGTATTTGCCGAATTTGAAGAAGAAGTAGGATTCAACTATTTACGAGGTATTCATTTAAACGATTCCAAAAAAGAAGTTGGTACAAAAGTAGACCGGCATGAAAGTATAGGAAAGGGCTTTATCGGTATTGAAACCTTTAAAAAGATAATGAAAGATCTCAGGTTTGATAACCTGCCTATCATATTGGAAACTCCTGACGAGTCTTTATGGAAAGAAGAAATTGCTATGCTCAGAAGCTTTGAAGAATAAAAAACCGGACTCTGAATTATACAGAGTCCGGTTCTCCCTTTTTAAAAAACTTAATACCTATTCAAGAGATGTACAATAGTTACTTAACTTATCCCACCAGAGAGGGGTGGTTACATTGTCATCTCCACCTAATAATTCAACACCTTTTTGATATTCTACTTGATTGATCTGAGATTCTTGTACAGGATATTGTACACGTCTGATAAAGTTTTTAGGATTCTTTATATTCTTATCAGTAGGATCATAAAATACTTCATAACGTGTTTCGGAAACATCAAAACGCGGCAGGTTAAGACGACGCTTGTCGTTCCATGATTCCATAGCTACATCAGGAAATGCCGCAATATACTTTTGAGTAATTATTTTCTCTAACTTTGTATTCCCTGTATCTGAAATATCATCAAAGTTTGCACTTGTTCCCGCAAGATTCTTATCTGTTGAAGCCAGATAAGAATCTGCTACCGATGATGTTATCCCCCAAGTGGCGAAAGAAGCACGTACGCCTTTTTCATATTCCGTTTTAGCATCTAAGCCACCAACTCCCATTAAAGCAGCCTCTGCTTTAAGGAAGCATACTTCTTCATATAACATTACATCATAAGGACGGGTTGTATAAGGATAACCATTCGAGTAAAGGAATCCGAATTCTGAAAAATTAACTGTCCGGTTAGCACCAACATTATAAACTCCTTCCGGCAATCCATAAACGATTCCTTTCCAGTCACCGGTTTCATAAGCCGGATCAAACATTACAGGAGCACGTGGGTCAACTTTATCCGGATGAACATTTGACAATGCCTTTCCACTTCTTTGATTACTGATACCAAGGGGAAAATCAACACCACCGATACCTGTCACAAGTTTCTCGAATGTTTTCGTCATATTAAGAGCACCACCCCAGGTAATCTGGAACATGGTGTAATTATAGTCCTGTCCCCAGCTTCCATCAGCTTTCGGAGGTAGATATGCATTATCCAGACTGCTTGAGAAAACTCCTGCTTCCAATGCTTTAGCTGCCTGCTCTCTACATAATTCAGGAGCAACTTCAGACAAACGCAAAGCATAGCGTAAACGTAAAGAATTAGCAAACAAACGCCATTTTGCAGGATTATTACGATATAATATATCTGAATTAGAATCGATAAAGATCGGCATAACACTAGTTTCACTCAACATATTTGCTGCTTCATCCAACTCTTTGAAAAATTCATTATAAGTATCCTCTACAGACATATAAGGAGGATTTTCTTCAACTACCGAATATTTAGCAAATGGGATCGGGCCAAAGAAATCTACACCATATGCCTGAGTAAATACACGCCATATTTTTGCTACGGCAATTGTATGTCTGTATTCATCTCCGAATTCCATCAGATTACGGATTACAATATTTAAAGATGAAACGTTAGATTGTACTCTTCTGTACATACGACGATTCCAATCCTCATTCATTTGGTAATACTTCGTAGTGAAATTACCACCATCGGCTATCTGAGCATAAAAGTCGATCATAAGTGCTTTTACCCGTTGCTCATCGTCACCTTCCATCGGTATTCCATTACGTAAAGTAGAAGCCAGGCGAGGGTAATTCATATTGTAATTTACACTATCATCAGGTTCATTCGGGTTTACGTTCAAAGCAGTAAGATCACAGCCGGCAAGTGCAATCAGTAAGAATGAACAAGCTGCAAATATTTTTATAGTTTTCATATAATATTTTCTTTTCATTTTAGGATAACTTATAATTAGAATGCAACATTAATATTGAAACCAAGACTTCTCATCGTTGGCATCGAACCAAATTCTATACCCTGTACAGAGTTTGAATTACTAAATCCTGCTTCTGGATCAAATCCTTTAGTCTTGTGATAGATCATAAATAAATTACGTGCCACAAAACTAGCCTTAATGCTTGAAATCGGAGTTTTAGTAAACCATGTACGAGGTAATGTATATCCCAGACTTACTTCGCGTAAACGTATATTAGTTGCATCATAGATAAAGGCTTCAGGAATATCTTTTATTCCATCCCAATATTCTTGTGCTGTAATTGATGCAGTGTTAACTGCTCCAGTCTGAGTTACACCTGCAACTACCATACCTCCTTCACGATAATCAAGAGTTTGTTTAAGGTTACCATATCTTGATCCTGTTTGAATAGAACCCATGTAAATATCACCACCATAATGCATATCAACTAAGAAGCCCAATGAAATATTCTTATAATTGAAGTTATTAGACCATCCCAACATCCACTTAGGTTGATTATTTCCCAGTTTAACCCTATCAGGGGTTGCCAAAGGAATACCTTTTTCGTTAACTACAATGTTACCTGCATCATCACGTAAGAAACCGCTTCCGTACATATCTCCATAAGATCCGCCCACTTCTGCTACGATATCCAGGAAGTTAACCCCTGTACCATCGCTCAATATCTGACGGTCCGTACCTTCTGTCAGTTCAATAATTTCATTATTGTTCTTTGCCCAGTTAACAAGAGTTTCCCATGTAAACCCACTTGCCGTACGTACGGGTGTAGCATTTAGTGCTATTTCCCAACCGCGGTTTTCAATATTACCAGCATTAATCATTCTGTAACTGTAGCCTGTTGCAGCCGGTACAGATATACGAAGTATCTGGTTTTTAGCATTCTTCTTGTAATAAGAAATGTCTAATCCGACACGATTATCAAATCCTCTTAATTCAAGACCAAGCTCCCATGATTCAATAGTTTCATTTTTCAGGTTAGGATTCGCAATCCAGTTCTTGTTTGTTGCATTGAATATCCCGCCTCTGATATCATAATTGAGAGTATAATAATTACTTAACATATACGGCTCGGTATCATTACCTACCTGTGCCCATGAGGCACGCAACTTACCGAAAGTTAATGGTCCCATAGTCTTACCCATGTTACTCAACATTTGTGTAAACACCCAGCTACCTCCAACAGAAGGGTAAAAATAAGAGTTATTATCTTTCGGTAGAGTTGACGACCAGTCGTTACGTCCCGTTATATCTAAATAAAGGAAATTATCATATGATAAAGAAGCTGTCGCATACAAAGAATTAATTTGTTTACGGGTACGTGTAAACTCTCCATTGTGAGCTCTACCGTTTGCAATCGCGTAGAAATCAGGAATTACCAACTCACCGGAGAAGTCATTATTATGAGAAGTTGAGCGATACATAATATTACCACCTAATGTTCCCACAATTCCGAATTTGTTCCAGTTGCCCTGAGCGGTAAATAAGAAATCACTGTTTAACTCCTTAAAACGTTCTGTCTGAACACGGTAGCTACCGTTAGTTTCCCAATATGGATTGCCTGTTGCACGTGTCCAGTCATATAAGAATGTATAATTATCCATCCCTGTACGAAGCTTCAAATTCAACCATTCGGTAAACTTAACATCAAATGCAACAAAACCAATGTAACGATCACGCTTATCGTTGTTACCATTGCGTTCTGTTGACCAGAATACATTGTGAGGAGCTGAAGAGTGTTCCCATTTCCATGAAGCAGGCTTACCGTCCGAACGTCTCCAGTTATTAGCGCGATAAGGTTCGTAATCAGAGTAACCTACACTACGGGGTTTAAGCAAATAGTCATAGAAAATATTATTTGGGTCTGCCGCAAGACTTACACGATTGTTTGAATTCTGATTAATGTAGTTAATCTTAAAATCGGCAGACAACCAGTCTGTTAGTTTTACTGTTGAACGCAGTACGATAGATGTACGATCCATACCACTATTAGGTACTACCGACTTATTATCCATACGGGTAACACCTGCACGTATCGACATGTCTTCGGTTGCTTTTGTTACTTCCATGCTATTGGTCCATGTTGTACCGGTGCGTAAGAAGTCTTTGTAAAGATCATTATCACGAGCTGCATAGCGATATTGACCAAGAGCCATATTTTGTAAAGAACCATCCATAGCAGGTCCCCAGCTACCGACTTGATTGTAGTCAAATGATCCGGAAGATCCCTGTCCGTATTTATTTTGATAGTCCGGAGTCATCATCGGGTTTTCAAAAGTAAAGTTACTGTTTACGCTAATTCCGATTCCTTTTCCGGTTCCTCTACCAGTTTTGGTAGTGATCATCACAACACCATTACCTGCACGACTACCATAAAGTGCTGCCGCAGCAGGACCTTTTAATACAGACATAGATTCAATATCATCAGGTGAGATATCAGAAATACCCGACCCCTTATCAATAGCACCGTTTCCCCAATATTCATCCGTATCACTACTGAAGTTATCAATAGGCACACCATCAACAACAACCAATGGCTGATTGTTACCGGCAATGGAGTTATTACCCCGGATAACGATACGTGTTGATCCGCCTACACCGGTACTACTTTGGTTAATCTGAACACCGGCTACTTTTCCTGCCAATGCATTAGCAACGTTGGCATCACGGGTTTCTGTCAGCTGATCTCCTTTTACCTCCTGCATGGCATATCCTAAAGCTTTCTTTTCACGTTTAATACCCAATGCAGTAACCACAACTTCATCAATGATCTGTGTGTCTTCATTTAGTGTAATTGATAACTCGTTCTCACCTGCATAAGTATATTCAATAGAAGTATAACCGATATAAGAGAATTGGAGTACATCTCCATTGTTAACTCCATCAAGTGTGAAGTTCCCATCAAGGTCAGTAATTGTTCCGTTTAAAGTTCCTTTTACAAGCACGTTGGCGCCTATAATTTCAACGCCTTGGTTATCTGTGACTTTACCTCTTATGGTTCTACCGCTTTGCGCATAGATTTGAAGAGGTAGTAATAGAGTGAGGAGAAGTGTAATCTTTGCAATATGCAAAATACGTTTAAAATCAAAAATCTTGGGGATACTAGTCCCAACCAAAGAAATTTTTCTCATGTTTCCGTAATGTTTTTAATTAATAGATAGGTTAAAATCGTTTTTTTAAGAAGCGGTATAAATTAGATACCGGTTCTTCGGTTAAAGACATATCATTTATTCCATCATATTTATTCTAATTTTTAAAAGTTTGTACTAAATATTAAGGTTCTGGCAAATGGGTACTACTATTTTTACCCTTCTTGGATATATAAACAGATGAAATTAAAACAACCCTAGTGAGAAACTTATTTTTTTTAATAAAAAGGAATGAGTAAGTAATATATTTAATTTAATTCCTGGCTCTTTTCAAATCTATAAAACCGGATAATAAAGTATTGGTATTTGATAATGAGAGGTATAGCTATATCTTTAATGCGCTAGGTTAGTGAGGAAATTTGGTCTGTTCTAGGAGGTATAATCTTCTAAGTATTATCTAAGATACCGATAAATTTCTGGGAAACCCTCTTATTTTAAAAGTTATTATAAAAAATAATGCTTCTATCCTCTATTATTTTTTGGATAAAAGCATTATATCTGAGAAATATTGCGAATCGCAATATGACCCTATTTCGAGTGGTATCTATTTAAGTATTTTGAAAAGCTTTACATCTTTAGAAGGTATGGATAAAGGGGAATTTAAACTAATAGTTTCACCGCTCCATAATTCCTTGGCTTGATATTGTTGGGTAGGTTTTAAACCAATACGTTCAAGAGCAATGTTCATTATTATATTTTCTTCCCCATAATTAAATATGGCATAATATAAATTACCTTCTTTATCGGTATGTATAAACTGAAATTCAGATTTTTCACCATTACCTTCTACCGGGCGGAACGACTCACCTTGTGCAATAGCATTTACTTCCGGATTCGTCAAGTATTTAACAGACCTTTCTTTTCCTTCCTTTGACCCACCTTTACTGAGATCGTCTCCGGCAATATAAAGTCCGGTTATCACTGCAGAAGTTATTCTTGCACGGTTTTCACCTTCAGTAGCTTGTTGTAGTACGATATGGTCTGCATCGTTGTATTGGTATACTCTGTCAATCCACCAACCATAAGAAACAGCGTTCATCGTATATTCCGTGTCCTTGATCTTATTCCAGGCATCACAGGCTATTCTCCTTGATTGCGCATAGTGTGCCGGGAAAATGGGTGATATTGAAAGATTAATAAACATGTCTCCAAAATATTTATTTAACAATTTCATACCGTAGTTATATCCTTGTATCCCTGTCGTAATATCCGGATTATACCATTTGTCAGCTTCCATTGCACCGTGAGTCATAAAATCCATCTTTACGTATTCAAAACCACAGCGGCGAAACAGATCCGACGTTTTTTTCATCTGCATTTCAATAGCCGGATGTGTGGGATCAATTGCGTATGCACCATCTAGCTCTTGCGAATTACCGTTTGCATATAGATAGACATCTTTATATTTGTATTCAGGTGCGTCTTGCAAAGTACGTTCCGGATTTTTTCCCCAGTCCGTGAAAGGAGTCCAATAAACTCCGGCTATTTGCCCGTTGGCTTTACAGCGATCTACAAAAGATTTTAATTCTTCTTCTGAAAAACTGTTCCAGCCCGAGTCCAATCCTATATAGACTGTATTATCCGAATTTATGAAATGATTATTTTGAAGATTAACTTTAAAGAAATCAGAAACTTCAATTGCTTTCTGATAGGTAAGCCCAAATTGTAACACTCCCCAGCTGTTCCAACCAAAAGGAACCGCTTTGTTCCAGGATTTTGGAGGGTTTACTGCTGCGTTTGCATCAGCATACTCTTCCATCCCCTGGCGCCAGTCATTATATAAACCAAGCAATATACGCGGGGATTTTATTATCTTTCCCTTTAATGCGCCATGAGGTTTGGAATCACGTGTTAACTCGTCAGCAGCTCCCCCATAACAAGCCAAGGACTTCAAATTATACAGATCGCCGGGAGTCATTTCTATTGCGCTTTTCCAATTATCGTGTTCAACAGATCCCACGACAAAACCTTTTCTGCTATTATTTTCAAAAACAGCAGTTACTTCATAACTTGTTAGTTTTTTAAATGATAATGGGTGGGACTGGTAACGAATCCATTTGTCATTATCAAACGGAATAAAAAGTGCACGATTATCATCCTTTTGTAAAACGCCGGATATATCATCTATATTAACCGGAGCCATATAGTTGGAGGCGATTTCTTCATTTCCTTCCAAGGTAAAATCCGTTAATATATAATCCTTATCTTTCACTACATAGAAATGTTGTTTTAAAGTGGGCAAACCATCTGTTTCATAAGTTACTGCAAAAAGTATGCAGTCACCCAGTTCATTCTTGTAAGGTTTTTGAGAGAACTTTGTTTTTGCATAGTCTTTTGTTGTTATATATCTTCCGTTCAATTTATAAGCTACATATAAATTATTGAAAGAAACTGAATCTTTTTTAATATGTACAACCTTTTGCTCCATATCATAGATCAAATTCCATTTACCTACTGATAGTTTATCGTGCTGCTGGCAAGATAAGAGAAAAAGACTGAGTACAAATACTTGCAAAATGGCCTTCAATGTTTTCATAATAATTAAAAATAATGTTTTAATAACTTGATCAATAGTTTATTCAATTCTACCCTGTTCTAAATATAAAGTTTAAGAATTTATTTTCTACAATACAAAAATACGAGGATAAAGCAATTTCAATTATCGTTAATAGACCAAATAATAGAAGAAATGTATAAAATAAGATAGATTTATCCATTACGGCGATGAAGAAACTATTTTGCAGACTAATTCTTATATCCTCATAACAGAAAGAAATATCCTTCTGAATAAACCGGGAATATCCCCAAAATACATATCCTGTCATCCCGGGCTTGAGCCGGGATCTCCCCCGTAAGTTGTAAAAGAACAGATGGCAGATCAACTACGCAATGACAAATAACCTTTTAAGTATTCACGATTTTAGCTATTGGGCAAAACATAAAAACAGCTCCATTCATCCATTAAAAGCCAATTATGCTACATTTATTATAGTTTCATAGTCAAACTTACTATATCTCTTAAAGTATAATTAATTATATTTGCCTTTGAACAAACACACGTACTATGAAAATCGTATTCTTTACATTACTATTAATCTTATCCTTTCATTCTATTTCTGGTCAGACACTGGATAAAAACTATTATGTGACTTCAATAAAAAAATTATCCCAGAATAATGTCAAAGCAATTATACAGGATAGTAAAGGATTTATGTGGTTTGGTACAAAAAACGGCTTAAACCGCTTTGATGGGAAAGAGGTGAAAATATATAGTTGCTATGATAAAGAAAAAGAAACAGGCGATAATAACATATCTGCTCTTTTTGAAGACAAGAACAAAAATATATGGGTGGGAACAGATCGGGGTATATACATATATGATCCTTTGTCGGAGAAATTCCGGTATTTTAATAAAGCTACGGAAACCGGTATACAAGTATTAGACTGGGTAGCACAGATCATTGAAGATAAAGAAAACAGAATATGGATTATAATTCCTAATCAGGGAGTTTTCAGATATGATATTGATTCAAAGAAACTTCATCATTATGCGTTTATTACCTCAAGCAACCAGACATCAAAACACCCTCAATGTATTACCATTCTTAAGTCCGGAGAGATATGGGTGGGAACCAACAAAGACGGATTGTACCGTTACAATAGTAAGACTAATAGCTTTGATCAATATATTACCGACAGAAACGGCACCTCCATCAAAGATGATATGATATTTAGCACCTGTGAGTATGGAGATTACATAATACTTGGCGTACACGAAGGAGAATTGAAAAAATATGATTATACAACCAATACATTTTCATTGGTCAATTCTCCGGATGTTCATCATAAAATTATCAGGTCTGTAAATGTCTTCAACAACGAATTATGGGTAGGCACAGAACAAGGGATCTACATTATTAATGAAAATGAGGCCAAAACAGAAATACTACGTTATGACCCAATGATAAGAAATAGCCTGACTGATAATAAAATATATTCTATGCATCAAGATAAAGAAGGAGGAATATGGATAGGGACAGGTTTTGGCGGGGTTAATTATGTTCCCACCCAGACACTTTCCATTGATAGATACGTACCGAGCCAGCAGAAAAACTCAATTGCCGGTAGAATTATACGTGATATGAAAGAAGATGCTAACGGCAATATCTGGGTATGTACAGAAGATAATGGTATAGCAATACTCAATCCGAAACAACACTCTTTTGAAAATATAATTCCTACCGGAGGAATACAATTTATCCCTCAGGCAATACTCGAAAATCAAAATGAAATGTGGATTGGCCTCTTTAAAAATGGAATTGATATATACAATACCAGAACAAAAGCTGTAAGACACCTCAATCCTAAGTTACTGGGAATAGACGAGTCAAGTATATATACCCTGCATCAGGACAAGAAAGGAAAGATTTGGCTGGGAAATGGTTGGAGCGTTTATTCAGGAGATAAAAATACACTCAAATTTAAGAGATTGGATGAATTTGGATATAATTTCATCTTTGATATCTACGAAGATTCCAAAGGCTTTATCTGGGTATGCACAATAGGAAGTGGAATATTCAGGTTAAACCAAAAAAACGAAACCGTAGAACATTATATTCACAAGAAGGATGATCCTTACAGCGTCAGTTCAAACTCCGTAAGTAGTATTACCGAAGATAAAAAAGGAAACATCTGGTTTTCGACTGATCGCGGAGGGATTTTTAAGTATATCGAGGGAAGCAACTCTTTTAAAACCTATTCAAAAAAAGAGGGATTACCTGATGATGTTACTTATAAAATAATAGAAGATAATGATGGTATGCTTTGGTTTGGAACAAATCACGGATTAGTAAGATTTAATCCCGAGACGGAAGCAATACAGGTATTTACAGAAAAAGATGGTATTATCAATAACCAATTCAATTATAAATCCGCACTTAAAACCAGATCAGGAAGATTATATTTCGGCTGCATAAACGGATTGATGTCATTTAACCCCAATGAGATCAGGAAACAAAGCTTCATACCACCTCTTTATATAACCAAATTATTAATATTCAATGAAGAAATAGAGGTTGACAAGAAAAATTCTCCATTAAAGAATAGTATCATTTATACTGAAAATGTAGAGCTAGAACATAACCAAAATAGTTTAGGCTTTGAATTTGCATCTTTGAGTTACTCTTCATCCAGTAATTATAAATATGCATATAAGCTGGAAAACTTTGATAAGGACTGGACTATTACAAATGAAGGACGAAGTGTATCTTACACCAACCTGAGTCCGGGAGAATATAACTTTAGAGTTATAGCAACTAACAGCCTGGGAGAATGGGGAGAAAATGAAACGTTTATAAATGTATTTATTAAAGCTCCCTGGTGGAAAAGCACTGCTGCTACTTATTTCTATATTTTTCTTTTCCTGATCGGGCTTATTACTTTTGTCTACCTGTATGATCATTTTCAGAAGAAACGATATCAGCAAAAACAAATCATTGCAGACAACCAACGTGAAAAAGATATCTACAATGCTAAAATTGAGTTTTTTACCGATATAGCTCATGAAATAAGAACTCCGCTAATTCTTATCAACGGCCCTTTAGAGGCAATCTTGGAAGAAGAAAAGATAGAATCACCATCTATAAGAAAGAATATGCTGATCATGGAGCAAAATGTAAAAAGGCTATTAGAACTCATTAATCAGCTATTGGATTTCAGAAAAATAGATGAACGTAAATTTGTTCTTAATTTTAAGAATACCAATCTTAATGAACTTGTTGAAAATACTGTAAATCGCTTTTTACCAATGGCTGAACAAAAAGATAAAAGCATGCATTTATCCCTACCGGAAAATATATTAACTGCTAATATAGATCCGGAATCTTTCATAAAAATCATTAGTAATCTTATAAATAACTCTCTTAAGTATTCAGATAAAAATATCCAAATAAGATTATATGCTTCTGAAGATAACATAGTACACATTAAAGTTATAAATGATGGAACTCCAATTCCTGCAGATCTATCTAAAAAGATTTTTGAACCCTTTTACCGTACTACCAAAGAGTCTCATATTCCCGGAAGCGGTATAGGTCTTTCTTTAGCCAGTAATCTGGCTAAGCTCAATCATGCAGAACTAATACTGGATACAACAGAGCAATTAACAACTTTCATTTTATCTATCCCTATTGAAGAACAATTAGATAAACCTTACACAGATCAAAAGCCTCATATAATAGAAAAAAAGCATTCGTCCGCAGGTACAAAAGAAAATAAAATAGAATCAATATCTTACAAAAGTGAAGAAGATATAGAGAATACAGAAATAGAAAAAGAGGAAAAGAATCAGAAAGAACATAATATTTTGATCGTTGAAGATGAGCCTGACGTATTAAGTTATTTATCAAATCGCCTTGGAGAATTTTTAAACATATATACGGCAACAAATGGTAAAGAAGCAATGAAAGTATTAAATGAGCAATATATAAATTTGATATTAAGCGACATGATCATGCCGGAAATGGATGGTTTGGAACTTTGCCAAAAAGTTAAATCAAATGATGACCTTGCCCAAATCCCATTTATACTATTAACAGCAAAAACAGATATCGACAATAAGCTGAAAAGTCTTGAAATAGGTGCAGATGCATACATCGAAAAACCTGTCGCTTTCAAATATTTGTATAAGCATATTATGATGCTTCTCAAAAACAGGGAAAAGGAGAAAAAGGCATTTTTAAATAAGCCATTCTTTCCCGTACAAAAAATGAAAGTTAGTAAAAACGATGAGAAGTTCCTGAACCGGATTATTGAAATTATACAGAACGACCTTACAAATCCGGAACTAAATGTAAAGAACCTGGCTGATAAATTATATATGAGTCGTTCCGGGCTACACCGTAAGGTAAAACAGCTTACAACCCTCTCTCCTATTGAATTTATAAAATTGATACGATTAAAGAGAGCAGCTGAGTTAATTCAAACAGGCGAGTATCAAATAGCTGAAGTATGTTTTATGGTAGGTGTAAATTCTCCATCTTATTTTAGTAAAATGTTTTATAGTCAGTTTGGAGTTACACCAAAAGAATTTGCAAAAAACAATAAAGGCAAAAAATAAGGAATATTCAAAGTATCTTACTAACTTCTTCCCAAGAGTTTAATACATAGGTAGGTGTGAAATCTGATACAGGCTTCATACTCGGATTGTAATACATCTGATCCATAGAAATACTTTTCGCTCCGACAATGTCAGCTTCCCAACTATCTCCTATCATTAAAGACTCTTTCAGTTGGGATTGAGTTGCAGAGAGAGCAAAATTAAATATTTCAGGATGGGGCTTAAGTATCCATATATCCTCGGAAAGAATGATTTTATTAAAATAATTATATATTCCGGCAGATATCATTTTCTCGGATTGAAGCTCCCTAAATCCATTAGAAAGTATAAATAAACGGTATTTAGAATGTAAATATTCGATTGCCTCTTTCGCATAAGGCATTAGAACCTTTTTAGTTGGCACAATAGCAAAATAATTATCAGAATAAGTCTTTGCCAATTTTTCATCATTAACACCAACAGCCTGTAACGGATAAAGAAAACGTCTGGTATTTAAATCTTCCTTCTTAATTAACCCTTTAGAATAATCTGACCATAATCTTTCATTTTCCTGATGATAAAGCGAGTAGAAATGAGTGAATGAGTTGAAATAGCGATTAAGATAATGGGAAATATAAACCTCATAAAATGTATCTTTTGAGTTCTCTGAAAAAGCCCATAAAGTATCGTCTAAATCTATAAAAAGATTCTTATACAAAATAAAAAGACAGTTAAAAGTTTATTTCCGATTATAATAATAAAATAGCTAAGCAATAAGAAAACTATTCTTTATTTGCTTAGCTATTTTATTTGCTATTTAATCACATTATCTTACCTGAATTACCAGATATCTTGATACACTCCAGAAATCTTTCGGGTTAGTAATAACCAGAGTTAATTGATTCTTGTCATCTTTTTCAAGAGCATAAGAACCGGAAGGATGAGTAGTCAAGAGTTCTGCACGTTTTGAATAAAGCTTGATTTCTTTCATCTTACGGATATCCACTTCTGTGAAATAATCCTTATTGAAATCTGAATTTCTCAATACATCTCCACTTTGAAGTATCTTCTGAGCTTTCAATTCAGATTTTGTACCAAATACAAACCAAGCAGTGTTTATGGCTTTTTCCTGTTCAGCTAATACACGAGCTCTTTCTTCATTTTCACTGGAAATATTCTGTAGATTAGCATTCAAACTGTTTACTGCTTCATCCAACTCCTGAATGCGAACATTCTTAGATTCTAATTCTGCACGAAGTTCTTCAATGCGTTTGGTCTTTTCTGCAAGTTGTTCGGTAAGTGCCTGTACTGCTCTTTTCATCTGTGCAGAATTTGCACTACTATTCTTCAACTGAGACTGGAGTTTTGCAATTTGTTGCCTGTTATCTTCCATCGTTTTGGCTATAAACTGAATATCTTCAGTTATACGCTGCCTGTCTGTTGCCGAATTTTCGTTCAATGCGTTACGTTCCATATCCACACGATTTTCAGCTGCATTAATTTGGCGAAAACCTTCCTGGACTGTATTAAATGTACCCATTATCTCATCCAGTTCAGCATTACGCTGACTAAGAGCTAAAGATAAAGAGTCATTTTCTGCTTTTAATCGATCTTTACTGCCACCGCCCATATCACAAGAAGCGAGCATTGCTACACATAAAGATAATAATAACAACTTTTTCATATGCTTACAGTTTAAAAATAAATTATTTGTTGTTTTTCTTTTCTTCTATATTTCCTGACATTATTATTACAATCTCTCCACGAGGAGGAACTGCTTCAAAATGTTCTATTATTTCTTTCAAATTTCCCCTTACAGCCTCTTCATGTATTTTAGAGATCTCTCTAACAACAGCAACTCTCCTATCTTCCCCAAAATATTCAGCAAATTGGCTTAATGTTTTCAACAATCGGTGGGGAGACTCATAAAATACCATTGTACGACTTTCTGTCTGAAGTTGCATCAATCTTGTCATTCTTCCTTTCTTCTGAGGCAAAAATCCTTCAAAACAGAATTTATCATTAGGCAACCCTGAAATAACCAAAGCCGGAACAAATGCTGTGGCACCAGGTAAACACTCAACCTCAACATCGTTTTTAATACACTCTCTTACCAATAAAAATCCCGGATCTGATATTCCTGGAGTACCGGCATCAGATATCAACGCAACCGTCTCTCCTCCTTTTATCCGGGCTATGATTTTATCTGCAAATTGATGCTCATTAAATTTATGATGAGAAAGCATACTGTTCTTTATTTCAAAATGCTTTAATAAATTGCCCGAGATACGTGTATCTTCTGCAAGAATAAAATCGGCTTCTTTCAGAATGCGAATAGCCCGAAGGGTTATATCTTCCAGATTTCCTACCGGAGTAGGTACTACGTATAATCGTCCCATATTACAATTAATGTTTTACCGGTCGAAAGATTTTCTCAGCAACTCTATAAAGTCTAAAGTTGCCTTATTTTCTTCATCCGGCATAACAACTATATTTAAATAATCTAAAGCTTCTTCAAAAGAAGTTTTATTATTTAACTCATCAATTATATTTTTCATTAGTCCGGCATCTCCCCCGAATATTTCACGGGAAAAACGGAAGGAATCATTTAAACTAATAAACTGACGAATATCTATTGTTGATAAAGAAGAGAGTGAAGTTTCCTGCACACTTTGCTCTTCATTAACGACTGGAGGTATTTCTGTATTTATAGATAATGTATCTTCAACATCTTCCTTGATTTCTTCTACTACCGGAGTTTCAGAAGCCTCTGATAAATCATTATTTGGATTTACAGATTGCAATGATTCGCTTACAGAACTTTGGATAGCTTTCCCTTCATCATTATTTATTAACGGGATAATCTCAGCTACATCTTCTTTCTTTTCTGAATTCTTTCTCTCCGTAAAAACAACTTCAAACTCATATACCTCATCACTGGAAGAAGTGTCTTTAGATAGATTATGATCTTCTGATAATTCTATCAACTGTTGATAAAGAGAGTCCAGACGTGATTTTATCTGCAAAACATTACGCTTTGCAGCCTCACACAATATCGGATTATACTCATTATGAACGGAGTTTATCAAACATTTTAATTGCTCAATATCTAACTCGATATCAGTTAATAGAGCTTGCTTCATCTTTTTTAGTTCTGTAATTAACCGAACAAATGTAGAAAAATTAATATTTAATTCTTTAACGGGTTGGATTAATTTAACAGTTCTTGCATATTATCATAAGAAATTAAAGCTCAGCACATAAAAAATAAATTCGAATGAATATAAACTTAATTATGGTAGTTATATTATTTTTGCAAAAAAGAATAGTGATATTTCCAATACAAAACAATACAATAAAATGATAGTTTTTTCAGAAGACCATACTCAGGAAACACACAAAAGAGGTAGAATTGAAGTTATTTGCGGATCTATGTTTTCCGGAAAGACAGAAGAACTGATAAGAAGATTGAAACGTGCAAAATTTGCAAAACAACGAGTTGAAATTTTTAAACCTTCTGTCGACACCCGGTTTTCAGAAGAACAAGTAATCTCTCATGATAGAAATTCGATAGCCTCTACACCTGTTGATTCTTCAGCCAGCATCCTTCTTTTTACATCCGAAATAGATGTCGTAGGCATAGATGAAGCTCAGTTTTTTGACGAAGGACTTATCGATATCTGCGATATTCTGGCCAATAACGGAACAAGAGTTATTGTAGCCGGACTAGATATGGATTATAAACGGATTCCTTTTGGCCCTATGCCGGGACTGTGTGCTATTGCAGAAGAAGTGACTAAAGTACATGCAGTATGTGTAAAGTGTGGAGCTCTTGCTTACGCTACTCACCGTACTGTGGATAGTAACAAAAGGGTATTGTTAGGAGAACAAAATGAGTATGAGCCTTTATGCAGGTCATGCTATAATAAAATTAACACAGCAAAAACTGAAGAGTAATATCTCTTCAAACTAAGCACCCCCAATATTTATTTAAACCCATAAATAAAAACTACTATGCTTGAAAAAAAGATTACGTTTGACAGTTTTATACGCGGTATACTGGGTATTGTAGTGGTAGCTGGTATTTTATATCTTATTTATATTCTTAGCGGCGTATTGCTTCCTTTCTTTATTGCCTGTCTGATCGCTTATCTGATATACCCGCTCGTTACTTTTTTTCAATACAAACTAAAGTTTAAAAGCCGGGTATTATCAATATTCGTATCTTTATTTGTAGTACTTTGCATAGTAACTCTTGCAATAATACTGCTGGTTCCTCCTATGGTCTCGGAGTTTGGCAGGCTAAAAGATGTATTATATACCTATTTTGTTGAAGGAAATGCACAGACATCAGCTATTCCTACTGCAGTCAATGATTTTATTAGAAAGAACATAGATATGCATTGGCTAAATAATATGCTGACAGAAGAAAATATATTAAGAATTATCAAAGAAGCCGTGCCCAGGGTATGGACGATAGTGTCCGGTTCAATTAGCTTCCTATTCGGTATATTCACCGTGTTCATTATACTTTTATACATCGTATTTGTATTATTAGATTATGAAGCAATCTCAGCAGGTTGGATTAAACTGGTACCTAGTAAATACCGTTCATTCGTAGGTAATCTGGCTACGGATATTAAAGAAGGCATGAATAAATACTTTCGTGGGCAGGCTCTTGTTGCCTCGCTTGTAGGAGTTTTATTTTGCATTGGTTTCCTCATCATTGATTTCCCGCTTGCCATAGGTTTGGGATTATTTATCGGTGCATTAAATATGGTTCCCTATTTACAAATAATAGGTTTCGTGCCTACCATCCTCCTTGCTTTACTAAAAGCAGCCGACACAGGACAAAATTTCTGGTGGATCATGTTAGGAGCTCTTGCCGTATTCTGTATCGTACAAATAATACAAGATTCAATTATTGTTCCTAAAGTGATGGGGAAAATAACAGGACTTAATCCTGCAATCATCTTACTCTCTCTTTCTATATGGGGATCATTAATGGGTATTGTAGGAATGATTATAGCTTTGCCTCTTACAACCTTGATGCTTTCTTACTACCAAAGATATGTAGTAGGGAAAGAAAAGATAATTTCTTCACTCTCTAAAATCCCTGATAATCAAGAAGAGGAGCAATAAGGTGTATTTTTTATCTGAAAATAAATCGGCATTCGTTTGGAATTTAAAATAAAAACCATACCTTTGCACCCGCTTAACCGCAATAAAGGATTGATTCGCTAGCTCAGCAGGTAGAGCACAACACTTTTAATGTTGGG